>Ga0256406_1000777_pt1 | contig 55266 bp, 33 predicted proteins | sample RumenRJG_03DNA_FD_185986 | JGI IMG/M metagenome (GOLD analysis project Ga0256406, IMG submission 185986) | Bovine rumen microbial communities from Lethbridge, Alberta, Canada - RJG_03 | ecosystem: Host-associated > Mammals > Digestive system > Stomach > Rumen | place: Canada: Alberta | collected...
TGTGTCATCATAGGATTCTCTTGCTGCAAAGACAACAGAGATAAAATCATCTTTGACAATGGACAACAAATCAAGGCTAACAATATCAATGCATATTTGATAGACGCGCCTGACGAATTTATAGTGAGTAGAAATAGGGCTCTATGTGATGTTCCTCAAATGGTTTATGGGAATAAACCTGTTGATGGAGGATTCTTTATGCTTTCAGAAGAAGAGAGAGAGGAAGCCTTGCAGAAAGACCCTTCACTTGAAAAGTATATTCATCAGCTCTTAGGTTCTGCTGAATACATCAACAACAAAAAACGATACTGTCTTTGGCTGGTTGACGCATCGCCAAAGGAGATACGAGAGCACCCTTTCATCTATGATAGAGTTCAAAAAGTTAAAGATTACAGACTGCAAAGCCCAAAGAAAGCAACACAGATAAGTGCTGAAAGGCCAACGGTTTTTCAAGAGGTTAGACAGCCAAAGACACATTATATAATTGTACCAAGGGTATCTTCCGAGAGAAGGCGCTATATTCCTATGGGATTTACTGATCCAAATGTTATTGCAAGTGATTCAGTTCAAATCATCCCCTCCGCTACCCTTTACCACTTTGGCATTTTGGAGAGCAACGTTCACATGGCATGGATGCGTGTGGTCTGTGGCAGGCTGAAGAGCGATTACCGCTACTCCAAGGATGTAGTGTACAACAACTTTCCTTGGCCGGGCTCCCTCCCTTCAGGGGAAGGTAGGGGAGCAGTCTCTGATGCGCAGCGGCAGAAGATAGCGCAGACGGCGCAGGGCATCCTTGACGCACGCGCTAAGTATCCCGACAGCAGCCTGGCAGACCTCTACGACCCCACGACGATGCCCTATGACCTCTTGGAAGCGCACCGCCGCAACGACCGCGCCGTGATGGAAGCTTACGGTTTCTCTACGAAGATGACCGAATCGGAGTGTGTCGCCAGGTTGTTTGAGATGTATTCAAAACTGACGGGGGCGAAGTTGTGATGGGGAGGATGCTGTGGCGGAACATTCCTTTGAGTACTCAGTCGAAAAGCAGGTGCTCCGCCACGCGTTCAGTCTCATGAACTTGGTTCAGTTTCCAGTCTGAAACTGACCGTTTTTCCTTTCACACTGAACCATTCGTTGCCTTCGTCTATGGCTTGTCCGCTTATCACCCTGGCCCTGAAATGCGATGGGATGCAGACGTGCGCCGGAAGCCCTTCGGAGGCTGTGAGCGTGAGCACAATCCCGTTGCTCCCTATAGTTATCTCTTCGTCGACAGTTCCGTTCTGCGTGTGTAGATTCTTGAGCTTCGCGCCCCCTGCTTCAGTCAGCCACTGAGGAGGCAGAGCCCCGAGCAGCGTCACTGAGTCAGCAGTCGACTCAAAATAGAAAGCATTGAGCATCAAGTCGGTGACTCTCCCGCAGGCACTTCCGTTGGGTTGCCAGGGAGCAAAGCTGTCGTCGCGTTTCGACATGCGCTCCGAGGTTTGGAAGCAGTCTTGCGACATACCGTATTTCATACAAGTTTGTGTACTCACGAAGGCCTTCTTCCATTCGCCTAATCGCAGATAGGCGCGTTGCCAGTCGTGCTCGCATTGATTGGTGTACATGATTTCGCGGTCAATGGCTCCCATGAAGAAATCATCGGAGTAGTGATGCTCAAAGAAGTTCATGTAGTTGCGGAACAGGCTGTCGCCGGCATTCACCAGTCCCACGTAAGCCATAGGCACCATGTTGTCGCAGATGTCGAAGGCGGGTGCGCGTTGCTGTTTCATCCCTTCTACAGTGAGAATGCGGTCGATATATCCGTCGGGGTGAGTGAGATGCCTGATGACGCGCATCAGGCTCCGGCGGTAGTCTTCGAGGTCGGAGCGCAGACTGCGGGCCTGTCGGTGGCCGATGCCTTCAAGGAGCTGTACGGTGCGGCTGAAACCCCAGAAAGTCATCAGGTCGGTGTCGGAGATACAGAATCCCGTGTCGCCGTCGCATCCTACGGCGTAGGGCATGATACCGTAGGTCCAGGGCATGGTGCCGTCGGGATTGAGATGTCGGGTGGCTCTCAGCTCGCCGTCAATCCATTTCACCGCCTTCATTATCTTGGGCAGATAGGCTTCGAGGAAATTCTTGTCGTGGGTGTAGAGATAATAGTCGGAGGCCAGAACGAGAGCCATGCCCGTGGTGTTGGCCCATCGCGGTCCTGTGGTGCCTACAGCCCCCTTGGTGGTGGTGAACCTCCCCGTAGGCGGTACACCCGCGTCTTGAAGCGAGAAGATGAAGTCGAGAGCCCGCCTCACGTCCTCGGTCTGTCCGGTGCGAAGCATGGAGCGCATCATGTTGACAGCTTCAAACACCCACACATAGAATCTCTCGGAGCTTCCTCCCTGAGCGGTCTGGTAGCAGTTGCTGCCAGGATATTGTATGAGCATCTGTTTCACAGAGAGTTGCAGGCTGTGGAAGATGTCGCTCCAGTGGTTTTTGTTGAAAATAAGTTGAGTGCTGCCTTCAGGGAATGAAAGGTCGAAGTCACGGCAGGCCTGCTCCTCCATCTCACTGGGAGTCATAGCTGCAAGTTGCTCATATTGCTGACTGGTGGCCCGAGCATCGTCGACGAGCAACTTCACGTAGAAGCTTGTCATCTCATTAGGCTTAAGCTTTTGTGTGAGGTGCACCACATGGTCAGGCTCTTTCAGTCGAAATTCTTTAAGCGCATAGCCTGAGCCGTACCACACTTGCGGATAGAGCAGCTTCTCATAGCAAGAATCGGCAAACACCTTCTTTTCCTCCCACTCCATCTTCATCGTCCCTGGTACAATGCATCCTATAGGCTTACCATTCTTCATGAGACTGTTCTCATGAAGACTCACTTTCTCATAAGGTCTCCATTTCGATGCATCCCAGCTGAAGGGGATATAGTGATAGTCAAAAATCTTGTCCTCAGGATAGTAAGCCAACTTTGTGCGCACATGAGCCTCCTTTTCCACAGTGCTCTCATTATGCACTGTCACATTCACGCAGACGGCGGTTTGTCCGTCTTCCATTTTATTGGCAATGTATTCCAACCGATAGTAGATGTTATTGGCGTAGTAGTCAGCAAAGGCTACGGGTTGATGGTTATCTTTTAGCCACATTTTAGATAGACGGAAGTTGGGCACAAAAGGTGGGTCGTCGAAAGCAAACATCAAGAGCATGTCGTCCTGGGTCTTGGCTTGTCGGTCGCGTTCCGGATTGTTGGCCACTCCCTGGGTGACCGTGCGCCGTGAGAGCACCAAAGAGGGGTTCACGAAGAGCCAGTCGGGCGAGTGCACAGGGTTGATGAGTAAGTTGACGGTCATCGGAGGTGCATATCTGAAAGGCTGTTCCTCTGTAAGCTGGCTCCATGACATACTGTTCACTTCAGGATAAAAGGAATGGCGAAAACGGATCAATTCTTCATCTCTGTTTCCTCCTCTTAGTGCGATCGGGAACAGGATGATAAGCAGGATGATGACGGTCTTATTCATAGGTCTATTATCGGAATATTTGGGTCATGGCTCTTCCTCTCCAATATTGAGGAGTCTTGAGATTGAAGATATGAGCGATGGTGGGAGCAACGTCGGGTTGTATCATCAGTTGGTCGAAACTTCCGGCGCGCTTAATGTTCTTGCCGAAAGCCACGAAAGGCACTTCTAATTCCTTCAGAGTGATGCCCCCATGACCTTTGCCTATGCCCCCGTGGTCGCCTGTGACGAGGAAAATGGTGTCGTCGTAGATACCGGTATCCTTAGTTGCCTGGATGAGGCGTGCTATACCGTCGTCGACAAGTTTCTCATAGCTGTAATATTTCGGTGTGTACCATCCGAAGGTGTGGCCGCTCTCATCGACTCCTCCATAATAGCAGAAGAAGAACGCCGGTTTTTCGTTCTTGATGTAGTTTACAGCCTTGTCCGTTATCTTGTAGGGAGGGAATATTTCACCGCTCGTCTTGTCGGGCACGCCACTGTTGGGCACGTACTCATTGTAGCCTACAGCCAGCGTGTCGATGACATAGCGTATGCCATCCCAGTCGTAGAGTGCTCCGGTCTTCGCCTCGGGATACTGTTCGTAGAGTTCGGTGAAGATAGTGGGGAATATTCCGTGATTAGTGACAGCCGGTGAGGGTATCTCGGGCGTCTTGCTGTTCCATTTGGTGTAGCCGGTCACCTCGGTTCCTGCTCCCATCATCATTGAAGCCCAGTTGATGGCTGAGGCCGAGGGTAGCACCGAGCGTTTTTTGAGAGTGTAGCATCCCTCGCGCATCATCCTCTTCACGGTGGGCATATCGGCAGTGTCCATGCTGGCAGCTGCCCAACCGTCGATACCAATGAGAATCACGTGATTGGCTTTCCACTGACTTTTGAGTTTTTGTTGGTCGGCATCAATATCATAGCTGTTATACCCCTGGCTTTTCATCCTCTGCTCTGCTTTGACCACCCGTCGGTAGAAATCAGCATAGTTTTTATGTTCGGGCTGTGTCCATCCCACTTCGGCCAAAGCCATCAGCCTGGGATAAGCCATATACTCGGCTCTTTCAGGTGTGGTCACCCATTCCGTCCAAAGGTTGCCCTGCACGCCTAACATCAGCTCCGGATGACGGGTGCCTTTAGGCAACGGGTCGTATTCATAAGCATCGCTCAGTGGAAGATAGAAAACGTTGTCACGCGCGGCTGTTGCTGTTTCTTCTTGGGTGTAGTCAAGGTAGCAGTGCGAGATGGGTGTCATGATGACTTGGTGACCCATTTCAAGTGCATTCAGTGGACTGTAAATGAAATTGTAACCAGGCTCTGTCGACTTCTTATAGCTGGAGGGCAGAGGATGCCAGGCCATGACGGTGGCGCTCTTCGAAACATCGCCGTCGAGAATCTCATCCCAACCTATTATTCTTTTGCCATGGGCATTGACGAATTTCTCTATCCGTCGGGTGAAGTAGCCCTGCAGCTTAGCCACGTCCTTGATGCCCTCGCGTTGCATCAGTCGTTTACAGTCGGGGCAGTTGGCCCAGTGGCTGCGGTCGGCTTCGTCGCCTCCAATGTGGATGTATTTCGCGGGAAAGAGCTTCATCAGTTCGGAGAGTATATTCTCGCAGAACTTGTAGGTAGCTTCCTTACCTAAGCAGAGTTCCGCGCTCTGCTTGTAGTTATAGCCTCGGCAGGCCAATTGTGGGAGTGCCTTGAGCACTTCGTTGCTGTGGCCGGGCATGTCGATTTCGGGTATCACGGTGATGTGACGGACTGCGGCATAAGTCACGATGTCACGGATGTCGCGCTGCGAGTAGTAGCCTCCGTAAGCGTTAGGTGTGTTACGGTTGCAGAATTCCCAGTCGGCTGAATGTTTCTGCCACTCAGAGTGAGGACGATAAGCAGCTTCTGCTGTGAGCTGAGGATAATGCTTCATCTCAATGCGCCATCCACCGGTATCAGCGAGATGGAAGTGGAAGACGTTAAGCTTATAGTAGGCCATGAGGTCGAGCTGTCGGAGGATGAAGTCTTTGGAGAAGAAGTGACGGCTCACGTCGAGCATGAATCCTCGATAGCCAAACCGGGGTTCATCAATGACTTCGCAGCAGGGTGCTTGCAGCGATGTCCGGTCGGGACTGAGTTGTAACAGTGTCTGCATGGCATAGAAGAGTCCGGCTCCGGTGTTGGCTTTGATGTCAATGCGGCTGGGTGTGATGCGCATCTCGTAGGCTTCTGCATTCTTCGATTTTATAGGCGCAATCATAAGCTTTACCACATTGGATGCCGACGGATTACTACTGTTCTTCAATTTGAGAGGCAGTGTTTGGAGCCAACTGTCAAGCAGGTTTCTTTCCTTGCCTTTAAGATTGGTATAGAGAGTTGTTGAGGATGTGGCTGTGAACATGCCTTGTTGCATGGTGATTTGCTGCGGTTTCGGTATGACCTGAGCCTTTACTTGCAATGGAGTGAGTGGTAGCACTGCAGTGAAGAGTACCAGTGCCGAAAGGAGTAGAAGGTGGATGGAATGTTGCTTGTACATCATTATATCGGTGTTTATAGTTGATTTTGTTGATATGTTATTTCACTATCACCTCATCGCATAGCAGGTCGCCCCATGCGATGGGTTTGGTGGCGTGGTAACGGATGTAGCGGGTGTAGGCATAGCCTGTCCAGCCGTAGGTCTTGATGTCGTAGAGATAGGTGTAGTCCGATGTTATCTTATGATTGTAGACCGTTGTAAAGTGGCTATTGTCGTCAGATAAGCTCACCTCCACAGAGTCGGGAAGGTACTGTCCGCCAGTGGGGACGAAGAGGAAGGAAGCTTTGACTGACCTCACCACGGTGGGTTTACCAAGGTCTATCACTACATCCATGTTGCCCACAAATCCCTGCCAGCGATCACCATTGCCATTCCAGTTGCCAAGCCATGTGTCAGTGAGTGTGGTAGGTCCGGAGCCCGCAAAAGTGGAGTCATAAGGTGCACGATATTCCACTTTGCAGCCTGCAGCCAGGCTCTTTATGGGTTCCAAGGAAGCTTTTCTCGGCCCAGCTTCAGTGAGCAGATTGAAATGATTGTAGCCTCGTGACTCCATTTGAGCTAGCATGTCGACAGCGCGGGCGCGGAAGTTGGCGTAATTCTTCAGTTCTGGCTGTGTCCATCCAACTTCAGCAATGGCCAGAGTACGCGGGTAGAGCATATAGTCGGCATGGCTCTCGTTGGGAACGTGCTCAGTCCACAGGTTACCTTGTAAACCAAGAACGAGGCTTGTTTCCTTGCAGTCAGTGGGCAGGGGCTCGAAGCTGTAAGTCTTTTCCAAAGGTGTATAGCCCAGTATCCCCTCAGGCTCATAGTAAGGACAGTCTTGGTAGTAGTCGAGATAACAATGGCTTGTGGGTGAGGCTATCAGCCGATGCCCCCTTGCCAGTGCTGCTCCTCTGCCGTCGACTTCCTCACGCCACGACATGATGACAGCATCCTGAGGACAATCGCCGTCGAGGAGTTCATCCCATCCTATGAGTGTGCGGCCGTGACGTGCTAAGTATTTTCCTATTCGGGTGGTGAAGTAGCCCTGCAGGTCAGCCACCTTCTTGATGTTGTTGTCGCGCATCCGCTTTTGGCAGAGCGGACATTTCTCCCAGGCTGATCGATTGCATTCATCGCCGCCAATATGGATGTATTTTGAAGGAAAGAGCGCCATCACTTCATCGAGCACCTTCTCGCAGAAGTTGAAAGTGGCCTCGTTGCCGATGCAGAGTTCATCACTTGTCTTGGGAGAGGCATTAGAGGGACAGCACAGTTCCGGATAGCTCCAGAGCACATCCCTACTGTGGCCGGGCATGTCGATTTCTGGTATGATGGTGATATGTCGAGCCTGTGCGTATCTCACGATTTCGCGTATCTCCTCCTTTGTATAAAAGCCACCGTAGGCTCCGGGTGTATCCTGTGTGCAAAAGGCATTACGGCTGTTGTTCCACCAGTCATTAAGGTCGGCATAGGGACGCCAGGCAGTGAGCTGGGTGAGTTTGGGGTATTGATCTATATAAAGTCGCCATCCCCCTGAGTCGGCAAGATGCCAGTGGAAGACATTTATCTTGAAGTAAGCCAAAGCATCGAGTGTCTTGAGAATATAGCTCTTTGGAAAAAAGTGTCGGCTCACATCGAGCATAATACCTCTGTAAGGAAAGCGCGGAGCATCTTCTACCACACAGCAGGGCGCGCTGAGCCTGTTGTTCAGCACTCCTCCAGAAAGCTGCAATAGTGTCTGTAAGCCATAGAAGAGTCCCGCAGAGGTGGCAGCCTTGATGTTCACCTTGTGTGGGGTTACCTCTAAGGAATAGCCTTCCTGAGAGTTTCCTTTCAGTGTTTCGAAGTGGAAATGTTTATCTACGATGAGGTTGATGCCAGATTCTGTTTGTTTCTTTTCAGTCAGCTGTAAGCCATAGGGTAGGGTGGACAGGTAGCTTTTGAGCATGTCCAAATCTTTCCCCTTTAGATTTGTGAACCAGAGAGTTGGGGCTTCAGCTGTAAAGGTTCCGCTATGGAAAATGATGCTTTGCGGTCGTGGTATGACCGGAATATCTTCTTTTGTAGTTGCAAGACAAGGCTGTTGAAGTACTGACAGAAGAATCAGACAAAGCCAAAGGAAGTGGTTGACACTGTAGGCGTGACGAGATGATGTTTTCATTATCTGAAGCTATTAGTGTACGTAGGTAGTATGATTGATGTTACTTGAAGACGAACTCCAGAGTGCCGCCTTTCATGAGTTGCTGGTGATTGATGGTATGGCCTTTCAGCGGATGTCCGTTCCATAGGATGCGCCTCATTTTATATTGGGTGGCATTGCGCCTGTTGGTCTTTATGGTCAGTGTCCGGCCGTTAGGAAGACTCACGGTAGCCTTTGTCAGCTGCGGACATCCTAACTCATATTCTCCGCTGGCAGCATCGAGCGGATAGAAGCCCATTGCACTGAGCACATACCAAGCCGACGTCTGTCCGCAGTCGTCGTTTCCCACATAGCCAATAGCGTCATCAGTGTACATCTCTTGCATGATTTGGTTCATGTAGTAGCGGCCTTTGTCGGGATGACTGGTGTAGTTATAGAGATAAGTATCATGGTGTGTGGGCTCATTGCCATGTGTGTATTGGCCTATCATGCCCCCAAAGTCGCCGTTAGGGTCGGGAGGAGTAGTAAGACTGAAAAATTCATCAAGCTTCTTTTCGAATGCCTTATTGCCTCCCATAAGCTGGATGAGCCCTTCTACATCATGAGGGACAAAGAAGAGATACTGCCATCCGTTGTTCTCTGTTATGGGGTAGTACCAGGTTTCTCCGTATTTCACGGGGTCAAAAGCAGTCCAGTTGCCATGACTGTCCTTAGGCCAAAAGAAGCCTTTGTCAGTGCGGTAGAGATTCTTGTAGAATTGAGAGCGATGATGGAAGAAGGCATAGTCTTGGAGCTTTCCCAAATATTTGGCCAGACGGGCTACGCAGGCATCACCGTAGGCCAGTTCGAGCGTGATGGATACCGACTGGTTAAGCAGGTCGACAGGGATATATCCATACTTGTTCCATATTCTCCAAGGTGAGTTGAGGTGCTCGTTTATGGATGTTCCCTTTACGGCTTTATATACTCTTTCCGCATCGACGCCGGGGATATGCTTGAGGGCTGCATCGACAAGAATAGGAATGGCAGGATTGCCTATCATGCCGAAGTTCTCGGTGCCCCATAGTTGCCAGATGGGGAGGAATCCGTAGCTGTCGTACTGTCGAAGCATACTCTCCACGAAATCGCCGACCCGCTCGGGTTTCAGTAGGGTATAGAGAGGATGAGCAGCACGGAAGGTGTCCCATAGCGAGAGAGTGGTGTAGTACGTATGACCCTTTTCCACAACCCCTGACTCATAGTTGGCCTTCATGTACTGACCATTGCAGTCGTTGAATGTGTTGGGCTGGATGTAAGCATGATAAAGGGCGGTGTAGAAGATGGTCTTCTGCTTGTCGGTGCCTTCCACTGTAATATTCTCCAATTCCTTTTGCCAGGCTTCTTCGGTATGGTTGATGACTTTCTCCATGTCCCATCCCGGATTCTCTGTCAGCATGTTCTCCCGTGCATTGGCCTCACTGAGTGGAGATAATGCGGTCTTTATGAGCAGAGGCTGAGTTGAAGGTTCGAAGTCAAGGCACACTTTTGTATCGGGACCCGTCACCATCCTGGTGCTGTCGGTCACGAAGCCGAACCCTTTGGTTACCCAGTGATGAATGGGACGGGAAAACTGGATGTAGAACGCTACTCTCCGGCATCTTTGCCAACCGTCGACCATGCGGTAGCCGCAGAGTGTGCTGTCGTTCACCATTTCTACCCTTGCGTCAATACATCCATGACTTCCCCTCCAATAGTTTTTCTCACTGTAGCTGAGGTCTATGACAAGGCTTTGGGGTTTGGCCTCAGGGTATTGGATGCGCATCATTCCCGTATGGCAAGAAGCAGTGAGTTCTATATCGATGCCATTGAGCAACCTCACTGCATAATAGCCTGCCTTAGCTTTCTCACTGTTGTGGTCGAAGGGTGTTGCATACCAGTCAAGATACATCAAGCTGTCGGCCTCCCCCGTTGAGGGCATCATCATCAGGTCGTAAAGGTCCTGGGCTCCTGCCCCGTTAAGATGGGTGAAACTGAAGTCGCTGATACTGTCGCGTTTATGGTCATAGCCTGAGGGCAGATAGTCGTAACCACCCTTCACCTGCCGTTTGGTGTCGGGTGAGAGTTGCACCATACCAAAGGGGTAGCAGGCACCGGGGAAGGTATTGCCGCAGACTATTGGGCGTACAACCTCAGTACCGATGAAGGGATTCACATAGTCGACATTGCGTTTCTGTGGTTGGGCTATGGCTGTTATAGTTGCACAACAGCACATAACGAGAGTATTCAGTGATTTGTGGTTCATCGAAAGTATGTAATGTTCAAATGAGGAGCACCCTGCCGGGAGCTGTATCGTTCCGGCAGGGTGCTGTTGTGAGTTATGGAATTACTTCCACAGAGGATTCTGTACGAGATTGGGGTTCACCACGATGTCCTGTGAGCTCACTGGTGTGTAGTAGCACTTTGTATCGAAGGTGTACTTACCCTTTTCGTCGTTTGGCTCTATATAGCCGTCGGAGGAAACCTGGAATCCGTCGGTACCGATGATGAAGGCTGTCAGGCCTTTAGCCTGCTCGGCCGCCTTCTGAGCTTCGTTCTCCACAATGGCTGCGTCAGCCACTCCGTCGCCGTCGCGGTCGACCTCTGCGGGGAACTTAGTGCCCACATAGATGCCCTTGCCTAAATCTTCGAAAGCTTTACCGAGAGCCCAGCGGAAGAGGTCGTCATGCCGCATTCCTTCTTGGAAGAGCTCCACGCGGCGCTCACGTCTCACTTCGAGGATAGCTCCGCGCTGTGAGCCAGTCACGTTGGGATACTTTTGTGCCAGCACGGGATCGATGTTGGCAAGCCAGTCGGTGAGCTGGGCGTGAGGCATACCCACTCGGTCGCGCAGCAAGTTGATGGTCTTGTCGAGGTCGGCCTGAGTGAGCTGTCCCAATTCTGCTTTAGCCTCTGCATAGATGAGCAGAATCTCGGCGTAGCGGTAGTAGGCGACGTCGCCGAAACAGCAGTCACCGCTGCCGTAGCCTGTGGTATTGCCGTTGTTGACCATCGGTTCCCACTTGCACACCGAGTATCCTTGGTTGGTATTCAGCATTTGCCTGAATGGAGTAGTTGGAGTTGCCGGACGGCAGTATCCCGGATAGACTAGTTGCAGCTTCAAACGGGGATCGCGGTTCTTGAAACCTTCGGCCATGGACTTCGTGTTGTAGCCCTTGATGGAAGTGTAGGGTACGGCACGGCCGTCGTCGGTTAGATAGAGGAAGGTGTCGAACATGTCCTTCGAGACACCATAGTTGCAGCCAAACAAGTCGTTGTAACACCACAGAATACTGTTGGCCCGGTCGTAGTCCTTGTAGAAGATGGCTTCGGGATTGTCGGCTAAGCTCGTGTTGCAGAAGAGCGTGTGATAGTCGGGCGAGAGTGCATAGCCCATGCCCATAAGTTGCTCGCAGGCCGAGATGGCTTCTTTGTAGAAGCGGTCGGCATCTTTGAGGCTCAGTTCAGCATGGTACTTGCGCCAGGATGCTTCCGACAGGCAGATATGCGCCTTCACGGCCAAGGCAAGGTCTTTGGTGGCATAGGAATGGCCACCCATCTGGGCAGCTGTCTTCATATTGGCTATGGCATAGTCGAGGTCGGCGAGGATGGAGTCGCACACCGTAGCACGCGAATCCTGTGTTTTGTAGAGCAACTCATCGTCGTTGGTCTGCAAGTCGCGGCTGTACCAGGGCACATTGCTGTAGGTAAGCACCTTGTCGTAGTAGAGTTTGGCGCGTGTCAGGCGTGCCAGTCCGATGTAATGCTTCGCATTGTCGCCTGTGGCCTTGCCCGAACGGGCTATCATGAAGTTCACGTTGCGGATGTCGCCCCAGCCCCATTTTCCAACGTTGTCAGGCGTAACGCCCCCCGACATATACAGGTAGAGGCGGTCGGTGGTGTTGCCACAGACACCATTGTCGCTGACGCCGTCACCCAATGAGAGCGTCGATTTATAGAAGTAGTCATAGAACTTGTTAGAGTAGAGTTGCAAGTCAGCATCGGTCTTGAAGAAATTCTTCTCTGTGATATCAGTCTCAGGGGTCTGGTCGAGGAAGCTGTCATTGCAGCCAGCCAGAGTGAGGAGTCCGGCAAGAAGGACTATACTGTATTTTATCTTATCCATAGTTGCTGATATTAATAGGTTAGAATGTGATGTTCACGCCGAGCGAGTGGTGGCGCTGTATGGGATAGTACTGCCAGCCGAGATTCTCGGGGTCGGCTTTGTATCCGCTGTAGAGTCCGTTGATGTTGAAGAGATTCTCACCGGTATAGTAGACGCGTACCCTCGTTATGGGCAGGTTCTTGAGCCAGGAGGCCGGAAGAGTATAGCCGATAGTGAGGTTCTTCAGACGAATGTAGGAGGCATCCTGCAGATATTTGGTCTGCGAGGAGAGTTCCTTGGTCAGTGAGTGGGCATTGCCCTGCTCCAGGCGTGGAAACCAGGCATTGGTGTTCTTGTTCTCTTCGGTCCAGCGGTTGAGGTTGTTCTTCGGCTCATAGAACCAGCTGATGCTGTAGAAGCCCCAGAAGTCGCGGTCCCACCAGCCGGGATAGTAGTTGTGCTTCAGGCAGCCCTGGAAGAAAGCACTGAAGTCGATGCCGTTCCACTGTGCTCCGAGCGTGAGTCCGAAACGGTAGCGAATGGACGTGTTGCCAATCACCTTCAGGTCGCCGTGGTCCTTCAGCGTGTAGGCTCCGCGCGTAATCTTATGGTCATCATTGAGGTCAGCCAGCTTGATGGTTCCAGCGCGCTGCGGGTACTTGCCGGGCTGGTAGAGCACCTCGCTCATGTCGGCCCAGTTTTTTGCCTCTTCGTCGGTAGCAAAGATTCCTTCGGTCTGGTAGCCCCAGATTTCTCCAAGTCGTTGTCCCGTGTAGTAGGATGAGAGCGAGCCTGTTTCGTTGGCTACTTTAGTAATCTCGGCCCAGCTGTCGGCCATGTTGGCATCGATACTGTAATGGAAAGGCTTTCCGGCCAGGTTGAAATGGTCACGCCAGCCTACGGTGATATCCCATCCTATGGTTTTCAGGTCAGCTGCATTCTCCTGAGGTACTGAGGTCCCGAGCACCGATGGCAGGTCACGGCCCTGCGTGGTGAGCATGTCTTTGGTGTCGCGGCGGTAGATGTCGGCGGTGAGGCTGAGGCGGTTGTTCAGCATCACGAGGTCGAGACCGAAGTCGAGTGTGCGCACCTTCTCCCAAGTGAGGTTACCCGACACGAGACCGGGAGCACCGACGGTCATGGGGAAGGTTCCGCCAATGAGCGACCCGTAGGTGTAGGCTCGCATGGTGGGGATGTAGGCATAGGCACTCACATCCTGATTGCCTAACTGGCCATAGGAAGCACGAAGCTTCAGCTGGTCGAACACTTTATTGAGCGGCTGGAAGAAGTTCTCCTTCGACACTACCCAAGCCACGGAGCCCGAGGGGTTGAACACGGTGCGGCTCGAATGGGGGAAGCGGGAGGTCATATCACGGCGGAAGTCAAACTCGGCGATGTACTTGTCGTCGTAGATATAGCCCAGGCGGCCATAGAGTCCGCGCAGAGTCCAGGTAGTGGTGCTTTCCGAGATGTTCTTTTCACCGTAGGCCAGGTTGGCAGATGGCACAGAGGTGGAGATGAGCTGCTGCCTCTGTGCATACTGTGTGTTGTAGCGGTAGGCTTCCTGGTTGAAACCAAGGATGGCAGTCACATCGTGTTTATCGGCAAAGAGCTTGTGGAAGGTGGCATAGGTCTCAAAGGTGATATGGCGCACCCTGGAGTTGGTGAACGACGACCATGACGGAGCGTCGTTCTCCCACGTACCTGAGTCGAAACCACCCGAGCCCATAAAGGGCAGATGGGTCATATCGGTAGATACCTTCTGGAGCGAGAAGTTGTACTGTCCGTTGAGGAAGAGCACATTCTTGAGAATGTCGATGCGTGTGGTGAACTGTTGTCCAACTGTCGTGTCGTGCTTCTTCGACATTCCGCCGTATTTGAGTCGTCCCGCGTCGGTTGCCCAGTCGTAGACGAAGTCGGAACCGGGAGTGCTCATGGACCAGCCGAAAGGAATGATACTCATCAGTGTTTCCATGACGGTGCCATAGCCCCAGGGGCTTCTGTTCGTATCATCATGCTTCTGCATATAACTGGTAGAGGCATTGTAGAGGGTGGAGATGAGGCTGGTGTTGGAACCGATCTTCCACCACGGCGTTATCTGAATATCGAGCTTGGCACGTGTGTTGTACTGGTTGTAGGTGTTGGTGCCCACCTTAATCATACCATCCTGGTACTGGTAAGCTCCCGACAGATAGTAGTTCACCTTGTCCGTCTTGCCCGAGATGTTGATGTTGTGTGTAGTCGAAAAAGCGTTGTTCTTGATATAGGTATCTGCGGGGTTGAAGAACTTGAAGCCGAAATACTCATCCCAGGCTGCCATGTAGTAGTGGTCGGGATTGTTTGCAGGGTCGGCTTTCCACTTGTCGATTGCTTCAAACATCTCCGTAGGCCAGCTACCCGAATTGGGATTGCCTGTGTCGGCTTGGTTGCGGTCGTGATAGTAGACGGATGGGTCGTTCACGTAGTCGGGCTTCACGGTCAGTCCGCGCCAGTCGAAGTTGCCATTGTAGTTCACAGTCACCTTCTCAGAGTTTCCTGTCTTCGTGGTTACGAGAATCACACCGTAGGCAGCTCTCGAACCGTAGATGGCCGCTGAGGCAGCATCCTTGAGCACCGAGATGTTGGCGATGTCGGCGGGGTTGAGATGGTTGAGCTGAACAGCGTCCGAGATGACACCGTCGATGACCACCAGAGGCGAGCCGCCGTTGATAGAGGTGAAGCCGCGGATGTTGAACGAGGGCAGGTCGTTAGGGTCGCCCGACACGGGGTCGATGTTGAGGTTGGCAACAGCTCCTTCCAGAGCAGAACCAATATTGTTAGCGGGACGGTTGGCGAGCTTCTTGGTGTCGGCAGTGGCCACGGCACCCGAGAGGTTGGCTTTCTTCTGCGTGCCATAACCCACGACGACAACCTCATCGATGGACGACACATCGTCGTCGAGCACGATGTTCATCGACTGTGAGGCTTTCACTATTCTGTCCTTTGAGCCGACATAGGAAACGATGAGCTTCGTACCGGGAGCCACATTGAGCAGGAACTTTCCGTCGCCATCGGTGACGGTGCCTCTCGAAGTGCCCAACTGTTTGACAGAGGCTCCCACTAAGGGCTCACCATTGGAGTCGACCACCCTACCGGAGAGGGCTTGTTGCATTCCTGCATGAGTTTGTTGGGCTGATACCCTGACACTTGAGAAAGGAGGATAGAAAGCCAACAAAGATACTAATGCAAATGCAGTGGCTTTGTGACTGTGTCTCTGATGCAGCAGACATCTCTTTTTGCTTTTCTGTTTCATAAGCGTGTATTTGTAGGTTAACGTTATAGTGGCGTGAATCAAGGTCTTTCCCTGCCCGGATAGAGTGTGGAAAGGATAAAGAGTGTTCCTTTTGGGTGTTTACTTACTCTTCTCATAGTGTTGTGTTCTTATCTGGATGAATGATCTTTTTATCTCCAAAGACGTGGTATCACGGTCTGTTACGACCCGATGACGCAAATATAGACTTATTTTAGGAATAAAGCAAGCCTTTTTGAAAAAAAAAGTAACTTTTAACGTTTATACCGCCCTTGTACCCTAAGCGACTCAGTATTTCGCAATGCTTTCCTTCCGGATAGTTGTGATGGTGTAATAGAGCATGAGCCGCCGGGAACAGCAGCTCATCCTGTCTTTTCCTGATTTTGGTTGTCGTGATTTTGCTGGTTCTTTCATCTACCATGCCTGAAGAAGTTGTCATTCGGTTGCTTTTACCCAAATAGTTGTCTCATCAACACATCAGAGCAAATAAAAGTCCGTGAAGCGTTCGTGGTCGTCCGTGGCAAGAATACTACCGTTTGACTACAACTCCAGATAGTCTGTTTTCACGGTTTTCCTTTGTGTCAGCACCAAGATCCGACTATAGGAGAATCAGCCTTTTGAGGGTTGAGGGCGGTGAGAGGCAATGCCGCTCGCAAGGCTCAATCCACAAAGGGCGAAGTGTAAACCCTTGGCGCTGACACAAAGGGTTTTATTGGTTTTGGTTGATAATCGCTGTTGGAATGGTTATTAAAAAGTGGCGAAGTCAGGAAATACGCTAATGCTTCGCCATTCATTCCCGTTCTAACGTTTCTGCCCTTCCTTCTGAATACCATCTGCTACGGCGGGGGTCAGTTGAGCCACGAGCCGGCGGGCAAATTCCCAAATGATGATACCGGCGGTGACACTCACATTCAGCGAATGCTTGGTACCAAACTGCGGTATCTCGATGCAGCCGTCGCTCTTGTCGACCACGTCCTGCTTGACGCCTTTCACCTCGTTGCCGAGGATGACGGCATAGTGGGCCTCGCCCTCGCTGCTGAATCCCGGTGGCGGCAGTAGAAGGTTCTGCAATTTGGTGGACCCCACCACCTGCTCCACACTGAACACAAAGGCCCCTTGACGATGGAGCTCGTCGACGGCATCCTCGGTCCGGCTGAAGTAGCGCCAGTCCACACTGTCCTCGCCGCCGAGTGCCGTCTTATGGATTTCGGCATTGGGCGGACAGGCTGTGATGCCGCAGAGGTAGACAGCCTCCACGCGGAATGCGTCGGCGCAGCGGAACACCGAGCCGACATTATAGAGCGACCTCACATCGTCGAGTACCACCGTGAGGGGCAGCTTTCCGGCCTCCTTGAACTCGTCGACGGTCAGCCGGTGCATTTCCAGGGTTCGTAGCTTGCGCATGGGTTGTCAGTGGGCTTCTTTCAGCGAGTAAGCCAGTGCGTAGTCCTTGATTTGTTTCACCATGGCCAGCAGTCCGTTGCTGCGGGTGGGCGATAGATGCTCGCGCAGTCCGATGCGGTCGATGAAGTAGAGGTCGGCATCGAGGATTTCCTTTGGACTGTGTCCACTAATCACTTTGATGAGCAGCGCGATGATGCCTTTCACGATGAGGGCGTCGCTGTCGGCCGTGAAAAAGAGAAGCCCGTCGCGATAGTCGCATTGCAGCCACACGCGGCTTTGGCAACCGTCAATAAGATTCTGTTCGGTCTTATATTTGTCATCGAGCCCATTGAGTTCGTTGCCCATGTCGATGAGCATCTGATACTTGTCCATCCAGTCGTCGAGGCCCGAGAATTCTTCTATCACCTCGTCTTGTGCTTCATTGATTGTCATTCTTACCTATGCTTTATAATCATTATGCAGCCTTTCGGCCTATCCTTTCACCAGCTTGAAGAGCTTGTCTCCGGGGCGTACCTTTCCTTCCACGGGGATGCTGACATGCCAGCCCTGCTGCGCCTCTTCCACGGGATGGAGGTCATAGCGTATCTCCTTACAGTCGAGGTACATCACCCCCGTTGTGTTGCCGGTGATGAGAAGCTTGTCGCCAAGCTTGAAAGTTGTCGCTTCTACGGCCACCTCGGCCACGCAGAGCTTCGAAAAGAACTTCACCACCTTGCCGATGAGCACCTTGCGCTCCGTGGCCACTGAACCGTAGTGCTTGTTCCATTCGCCCATCAGCTGTCCCTGGTAGTAGCCATCCCAGAAGCCGCGGTTGAACACTTTGGCCAGTCGCTCGTCCCACTGGTCTTTCTTCTCCTCGGTGTAGGTGCCTTCGAGCACGCTCGCTATGGCTTCCTTGTAGCATCTGACCACGGTGTAGACATACTCTGGTCCGCGGGCTCGTCCTTCAATCTTGAACACGCGCACGCCGCTTTCCATCATGCGGTCAACGAAGCGCACGGTCTTCAAATCTTTGGGACTCATGATGTACTTGTTGTCAATCTCCAACTGGTTTCCCGTCTCGTTGTCGGTGACGGTGTAGGAACGGCGGCATATCTGTACGCACTCGCCGCGGTTGGCTGAGCGGTTGGCGGCATGAAGACTCATGTAGCATTTGCCCGATACAGCCATGCAGAGAGCACCGTGGCAGAACATCTCTATGCGCACCGGCTTGCCACCGGGCCCCGTGATGTGCTCATCCTCTATGCGGCGGTGAATCTCTGCCACCTGGTCCATGTTGAGTTCGCGGGCCAGCACAGCCACGTCGGCAAACTGGGCATAGAACCTCAGTGCCTCGGTGTTGGCAATGTTGAGTTGCGTACTCAGGTGCACCTCCATACCGCATTGTCGGCAGTAGCTCATCACGGCCACGTCGGAGGCGATGACCGCGCTGATGCCAGCTTCCGAGGCCGCGTCGATGATACGGCGCATGTCGGCAATGTCGGAATCGTAGATGATGGTGTTCACGGTGAGATAAGTCTTCACACCGTGCTCGTTGCAGGTAGCAGCGATGTCGCGCAGGTCACCTAAGTTGAAGTGGTTGGCCGAGTGCGACCGCATGTTGAGCTGCCCAACTCCGAAGTAGATGCTGTCGGCACCCGCCTGAATGGCAGCCATCAAACTCTCACGGCTGCCTACGGGCGCCATTATCTCATAGTCGGACAAATTTCTTGCTATCATATTGCAAAGGTACAAAGAATTTGTCTATTTGCAGTCAGACTTACCCTAATAATCTCTATCTTTAAGAGTTATGAGGGCTCAGGAAGATTTTCAGTGACAAGCTTACTTTCCACGAACTCGGCCACCACCAACAGCGTCACCCTCATGTCGGCACGCTTCAGCGTGGTGTTGTGCTCGGTCATCTCCTTGAGTTCGGCAGGTGGCGAGAGGTGCTGCAGGGTGAGCAGCGCGTTAAGATACAGCACGTTGACAGCTCCGGCTGCACTGGTTAAAAATCGGCCACATCGGAACGCTGTGCGCCAAGGTTGCGGATGTTACGCCAATTGGCGGAGACATCTACGCCAAAAGGCGGAGACATGTACGCCATATGCCGTAAACGAGCTAACCCCATGGCCGAAGCTCTCAGCGAGGCCTACCGCCACTAGCTGAAGCTGAAGGGTAATGTGCACTTGTGGATAGGTTGTTGTCATACAGCCACCTACAAATGCTAATCACGAAGGGAGACAACAGTCACGCTATGTCAGACAGAACAGAGTGAAAGAGCTGTGATTGAGGGTGTAAATATTAATATAAATCTTTGTGTTTCTAAAATATTCATCGTATTTTTGCATGCAGTGACCAGAAAGGCAACTGATGCTTTCTAAGGTTAGGTGTCTTGATGGGTTACTAACACCTAAAACATAGAATGCTACAAAACTTCCAGTTGTTGTGGCAAAAGGTTAACGGAATTAAAATACTTGTGGAGCATGGTTAAAATATCGACTTTAAACCTACTATTCAACACACCGATACGCCCTTCAGAGCTTCCCCTGTTTCGCGGTGCCGTTATAAAGGCATTGCCGCACGACTCATTGCTGTTTCATAACCACCTTGGCGATGGTCTTCGCTACGGCTATCCGCTTATACAATATAAAGTCATAAAAGGTAAGGCAGCCATCGTATGCATAGGAAAAGGTACGGAGAGCGTATGGGATTTCTTTGCAGGAAACAATTTTGATCTGATATTGGGCACCCGTAAGGTTGTGGCTACCGTCGACTCCATCAACGACGCTTCTACCGAGATCACAGTCAGCGATGATATCTGTTGTAAATACAGTATTCACTCCTGGCTACCTTTCAATCAAGAAAACTATCATCAATTCAAGACGACAGAGAGTCTGACGAAGAAAATAGACATGCTCAACCAAATTCTAACGGGCAATATCCTCACCATGCTGAAAGGAGTGGGTATCATGCTGAAAGAGCGTATAACTGTAGACATTATGTCTATATCAGATCCCAAATACGTTGAATATAAAGATATAAGATTGCTGTCATTAGACGCCATATTCCAAAGCAACGTAATCATCCCTGAATACATAGGATTGGGTAAACACACCAGCTTAGGATTTGGGACAGTAACGAACTTGAAACACGAAACCAAATAATAACTTTACGATCTATGGAAAAATATCTCTATGGAGCGGCCGTACAAGGTATTCAAAGCTTCATATTCAAGACAAACGAGCTGAAAGACATTGCCGGAGCAAGCGAGCTTGTTGAGAATATCTGCACAAAGAGCTTTGAAGCATTGTTGAAATCGGTGATAGAGGACGGCCAGAAGAACCTTGATGAGGTTGCAGACAAAGTCATCTCAGCTGCCGGCAACATAAAATATGTATTCAAAGACAGGGACGACTGTGCGAGGATTGTCAGGCAGTTTCCCAAGAAGGTTATGCTTGAGGCTCCGGGAATCACCATCAGTCAGGCTGTAGTCAAGTTTGACAACGATGAGGATTTCGGAAATGCTGTGCAACGCCTTGAAGAGAAACTTCGCGAGGAGAGGAATCGCCCTCGCAATTCGGTCACTGCAGGTTTGTTGGGAATGGAGAGATGTCGCCAGACAGGACTGCCGGCCGTAGAAAAAAAGGACGACGACTATATAGATGCTGCCACCCTTGCCAAACACGATGCTAATAACATACGCCAACTCTGTGCAAAAAGCTTCTATGGCGATCCCCATACACCGATACCTGATGGGAGTGTCGCTTATAACATCAGTGAGATAACCGGAAAGAATGACTGGATAGCCATCATCCATGCCGACGGTAACGGTTTGGGACAGATAGTGAGAGAGATAGGAAAGAAGAAAGATGTATACAAGGTCTTCTCCGAGAAACTTGATGAAGCAACTGTTGCCTCTGCCAAGGAAGCTTATGAGACGCTGTCTAAAGGAAGCGATTGGGAATACGGTGGACGCATCCCAATCCGGCCTGTGGTACTTGGTGGCGACGACATGACGGTCATCATCCGGGGCGACCTTGCTATAGCCTATACAGAAGCCTACCTCAAAGCCTTCGAGAAGAACACGGGTCAGAAACTGGGCAAAATGCTGGGGGAGAACAAGGTGTTCCCTGACGGGCGTACTTGGTTGACAGCTTGTGCTGGCGTGGCATTTGTCAAGTCCAGCTTTCCCTTCTTTTATGCCTATGACCTTGCCGAGGAACTCTGTACAGAGGCCAAGGTGAAAAGTGGGCGCAAGCTGTCCTGTCTGATGTTCCATAAGGTTCAGGACAGCTTCATCACCAAATATAAGGACATCGTCGACCGTGAACTCACACTGAAACCTTCAGTTGAGAGCGATCCCGCCTCATTGCAGTTTGGTCCGTATTTCATTGAACATGCACCGGAAGGATATCTGACCATAGATCAATTGGTCAAGTATACCAACACGCTCAGTAGCCAGGAAGGCGTGCACACGGGACTTCGCCAATGGTTGACGCTCCTCAAGGAGGGCTCCGGCCGTAGTTTCCAACATCTCAAGAGGCTGAAGCAGAACTTCCGTAGCAACGAGGGAGCCAAGCCTCTCATTGATGCACTCTCTTGTGTCCGGCATAACAACGCTGTCGCAGCGGGAGACTGCCTGACACTCTATACCATCCTATTTCAAGTAACTAATAGTAAGGAGAAAAACAGATGAAGACAATATTATATAAGGTGACATTCCTGACCTGGTGGCATTGTGGATCCGGACAGGCTGCAGGTCCCGATGTCGATGAGTTGACCATTAAGGATGTCGACGGGCTACCGTTCATACCCGGTCGCACCATGAAAGGACTTCTGCGGGATGCATGCCGGCTGTTGGGAGACTACAGCTTTGAAGGAATGAACACGGAGCGTATCAACGCTGTGTTCGGCTACTACAACGAGAAGAAAGAAGATGAATATCCTAAGAAAGGGTCAGCCTTCTTCTCTGACATGGTGCTGCCCGTGAACGACCGTAAGAAGATTACTGCTGACAAGGATCTGATTCAGTCTTTGTACAGTTCGATAGCGGCCACTGCCATTGGCGAGGACGGCATTGCCAAAGACCATAGCCTTCGGAAAATACAAGTGGCCGTGCCTTGTGAACTTTACGGCATGATCGCTCATGTATCAGAGAAAGATATTGATATGCTTGAGAATGCCATGAAATATATCAAACGTATGGGACTGGGCAGAAACCACGGACTGGGGCGCTGCAAAATAGAACTCATAGAAACAAAGGAGAGCTAAGCTATGGAAAAGTTAAAATTCAAAGTCACACTACTTTCTGACATCATCATCAGCGAGTCGCCTGCCACGCAGGGCCGTCATAGAGGCCTGGACTTCATTCCCGGCAACAACTTCCTCGGCATCGCCGCAACGCAACTCTATAAAGAAGAGAATGCGCACACCTATCTTCTCTTCCACAGCGACCATGTCCGTTTCGGTGATGCCAATCCCGGCTACATGGGCATGAGGAGTCTAAGAATTCCTTCCTGCTTCTTCAAGGCCAAGTACACGGACAAACTCCCATGGGAGGATGGCGGTAAAACAAGGGTTGTCCATCACTGCATCACCGACTTCAAACAATATCTTGATGCACAACTCAAGCAGTGCAGAGGTGGCTTCATGACTTTCAAGGGTAATACAGCATATGAAATCAGTTTAAGTCGGAATTACGCCATCAAGTCGGCCTATGACAGCGATAAAAGACGTGCTGAGGACGAGAAGCTCTTTGGGTACGAGAGTCTGACCAAAGGCTCGGTGCTTTACTTCTGTGTGGAACTGGACGACGATGCAATGGGTTGTAAAGACGAGATTGCCAAGGCCTTGACAGGGCTCCGTCATGTAGGACGCTCACGCTCGGCACAGTTCGGACTGGTCAGTATAGAGCCGTTTAACTACCAGGATGCTTATACTTGTTCTTCTGAGGAAGGACGGGTTGTGGTCTATGCCGACAGCCGTCTGTGCTTCTTCGATACAGAGGGAATGCCGACAATGTGTCCAACCGCGGAACAACTGGGAGTGAAGGGTGGACAGATTGACTGGAGCAAAAGTCAGATACGCACGTTCCAATATGCTCCATGGAATTACCAGCGTCAGGCTTTCGACGACGAGCGTTGTGGTGTAGAGAAAGGAAGCGTGTTCGTCATCAAAGGTACTACAGCTGCAACGGAGAATGTTGTCGGTGCTTATCAAAACGAGGGCTTTGGTAAGGTGCTGTATAATCCGTCTTTCCTCAAGGCGGGTGAGAATGGAAAGTCGGTGTTCACGTTTGAACAGGCAGCGAATGAAACTCACAAACCCGAAACTTGTGAAGACTGGACTGCAAGCTTCTCCAATGCCACGCTGATGTCCTATCTTGATAATAAGAAAGCACGACAAAGGGAGGAGAAGACAACGTATGACTTAGTAGACGATTTTGTCAAGGCTCATAAGGAACGTTTCTCCGCTGTTACACCCTCGCAATGGGGAACCATACGCGGCATAGCCATGTCGGCGGCAGAAGAAGAGAAGATTATTGGTTTCATTAGCACCTATATCCATAAGGGCGTCGCCAAAGGTTATTGGGAAGAGCGCGGCAGAGACAAGAAGCTTATTGACTTTCTGGAAAAGAACAGTAAAATCGTGTCGGTTCGCGACCTTGTGATAAATTTGTCATCAGAGATGGCAAAGGAGAAAAACAGATAAACAATCAGACGATATGGAAACATCTAACCACAATATATGCAGCATTGCCAGAATCATCATTGAGGCGGCAACGCCTTTGAAAGTAGGCAGTGGACAGTCCAGCGTCAAGACGGATGCTGTGATTGCAAGAGACGTCAATGGTCTGCCATACATTCCGGGTACAACACTCACCGGTCTCATGCGCCATGCCATGGAGCAATCTGAGGGCGGAAAGACGCAGACTGAGCGTATCATGGGCTTTCAGTCTAAAGACAAGGGGCAGGGCTCATGGCTATCAGTTACAGAGGCAAAGGTCATTGGCAGTGACGGTTGGCCCGTTGATGGCTTACATAAGCCTGGAGACATCGTTGATGATTCCTTCTTGAGTAAGTTCGCGCAGATGCCCATCCGCCAACATGTACGTATCGGGCACAAGGGTACCACAGAGCAGGCGGGGAAGTTCGATGAGGAAATAATCCCTCAAGGTACGCGGTTCTGTTTCGACCTGGAGCTTCTCTCTGACAGCGAACATGCCGAGCAGGACTTCACGAGTTTGCTCAGCATACTCACGGGCGACACCTTCCGTATTGGTGGCGGAAGCCGGAAAGGATATGGCAAGATTACAGTTGTCGACATACGTACCTGCAGGCTCGACCTCAAGAAAGAGCAGGATATGCAAGCTTATTTGGACAAGACCTCAGACTTGTCGCAGGATTGGCAAGGCTTCGACAGCACTTTCAAGCAGGAAGTGAATAACGACAAGGTGGTCAGATACGAGCTTCACCTGCATCCTGTCGATTTCATCTTCTTCTCTAATGGACTTGGTGACCCTGAGAATGGTACCGACAAGGCAGCCATTAGAGAGGCGTTCATTACATGGAGCAATAATGGGAAGGGTGTCGAGGAACCACATTGGCAGGACGCAAAGAGATCGCTCGTTGTGCCCGCCTCCTCCGTAAAGGGAGCCATTGCCCACCGTACTGCCTTCTATTATAATCAGCGCCGTGGTGTCTTCTCCGACATGCTTGACAATGATAAAGACAGTATACAGCAGGTCACCAAGCGCAACGAGGCGGTCGTTGCACTATTTGGCACGGAAGGAGAGGAGAAAGGCTCGAAAGGCAAGCGCCGTGGCCATGTGCTGGTCTCCGACATTGTTCGGGAGCAGCAGTCGGATACTCAGTCCAAGATTCTCAACCATGTCAAGATAGACCGCTTCACCGGTGGAGCCATCGATGGTGCCCTCTACGACGAGGAGCCTCTTTACGCAACGGGCGAAGAGATGGTGCTGACCTTTACGCTACTTCCTGACGATGAGGCCAGGAAACCGCATGTCACAGGCTCCTTCGAGGAAGCTTTGAGGGATGTGTGCAGAGGTATGCTGCCCCTCGGTGGCAATGTCAACCATGGCAGCGGATGCTTCCATGGTAAACTGATTAAGAACGGAGAAACGATTTACGACTATGAGCAAGATTGATATCAACGAAATACCTATGAACAGGAAGCTTACGGGCTACCTGTGGATGAGCAATGAGCAGGAGCCGCGTGTGTTGGAGAATTGCAGCATTGAGCAGAGCAACAAAGATCGAAAGGCTTCCCCGGCTGTGCTTGAATCAGGTAAGAATCCCTTCATCGTGGAGGCAGAGTTATGGGATGCCGATGCCCACGTTTCCTATGCCATCCATCATGCTGGCAACGAGATCGTATGTCAGCGTTATGAAGTGAGGGGAGATGACATCGGCAATCCGGACAACAGATTAACCGTTTTCATCTCCCATAGAATGGCGGGAAGAAAACTGTATTTCCTGGAGTATTGGGAGCCAAAAGACAGTATCATGGTAGCTGGTATCAACGGTAAAGCCGATGATGAGGTGATGCCGTCGCTCGTCATGACCCGTCGCGCATTCGTAGGATTTACACCTTTATATAATAAGGAGGAAAGAGTATGATAAAGTCACCTTTCAATTTTGTTCCACTCAATAGCAAAGTATTCTCCCCAGAATGGGCAGATCAAATATCACAGGACATTCCTTTCAGCGATGGTGTGAGTGGCATCATCAAGCTCAAGATTACTGCCGACAGTCCGATATACATCCGCAATGGACAGTTGAATAAAGAGGAAAAAGATGCCAAGAACAAGAATAGAGACAAGAGTAAAGACAAGGATAAAGACTATTCTTTCTCGCATATCACAACTCCTCAAGGCAATCGCTACTTCATCCCCGGTACTTCAATCAAGGGTGAGGTTCGCAACATCCTGGAGATCATGAGCTATGGCAAAATGTGCGTGGACGAGCGGGCACAGTTTGCAAGACGCGACCTTCACAACAAGTATGTCTATCCTTTGATGAACAAGCAACAGCAAGAGCACTGCGGCTGGTTGCGCCGGAATGGCGAGAGCTATGAGATTGAGGACTGTGGACGCTTTTGGCGCATCAGCCATGAAGAGATAGACCGCTTCTTAGGTTCGCCCGTGATGAGGCGAGAATTCTCTAAAGAGAGAGTTATAGCTTTCAATGATGGGGACAAAACAGCAGACTATAAGTATCGCCTCATCGAAAACAAGAGTCTCTTCAAAGAACATACCTTTGAAGCATGCGGCAAGAATAGGATGGGTGATTCGTTGGTGAAATTCTCCGATGGGGGCAGTCTGCGCGGCACCATCGTCTTCACAGGTCAACCATCCCTCTGGTCTAAGCCGCTTAAGGATAATAAGGGAAAATACTATGAGTTTGTCTTCCCTGAGCGAAAAGAAGCTACTCGCAAAATAAGTGGGGATGAGTTCAAGCATTTTGAGTTCATCTATAAGAAGGCCAAAGGCGATAAAGTTTCTGAGGACTGGGAGCGTATCAAGCGGCTATTGGACGAGAGTGAGAGCGGTGGGCGCGGTGTACCCGTGTTCTTCATTCCTAAAGGAACTGATGGCGTAGAGCATTTCGGTATGGCTTATCTGTATAAGATGCCCTACGACCATTCCGTTTTCGAGAGTCTGCCTAAAGACCATCAGGATAAAGACAAACGTGACTTGGCGGAGTGCATCTTCGGTTACATCGACAAAGATGATTCTCTGAAAGGTCGCGTCCAGTTTGGCCATGCCTTTGCTTCAGTGGCAAAATCTTTGAAAAGGATGAGACTGGTGTTGGGCTCGCCTAAGGCCTCTTATTACCCATTGTATGTGAGTCAAAATGGTAATAACGGCATCACTCCGGACTATAATACCTACGACGGCGGCACGCCCTCGGGATGGAAACGCTATTACGTCAGACGGGACACCAACTCTGCTACATCTACAGGACAGGATAAGGTCGATACCTTTATGGAACCACTTGATAAGGGAGCTACGTTCCATGGTACTGTGACCTTCCACAACCTTCGTCCTGTGGAGCTCGGAGCCTTGTTGTCTGCTCTGACCTTCCACGCCACTCCTGAGTGCCGTCATCAGTTGGGTATGGCAAAGGCCTATGGCTTCGGAAAATGCAAGTATGACATCAAATTGAAAATAACTGCTTCTGCGGAGCAATCCAAGGATGAGAACTACTATATGGCGCGATTCGAAGACTTCATGTCACGCCACGTAGCCAGCCCATGGACTCAGCAGCAACCCATCAAGGAACTTTTCACCATGGCAGGGAACGACGTGGCGAATGGTGGCGCCTTCGATTTCATGACCATGACCAACAACAAGAACACCAATGAGTTTGAGATAGCGAAGGAAGCCCATGAGTATCTGCAGCGAGCTACCGCCTTGCTCAAGCATGTCATCATTCCGAAGACACTTTGTAACACGACTGAGTTCAAGGCAGAACTGAGCACAATCATTGAGCGAGAGAAAGAAGAGAAGGCTAGGATGGAGAAATGGAGAAAAGTGCAGCAGGCTGAGAAAGAAAAGCAGAGGAAACAGGAAGAGGAAAGGAAAGAAAGGCGAAACAGACTGGAAGCTCTTCACCAGTATTTGGTGGAGATGGAGAAAAGAATAGGCCAAGCTTCTTCAGACAACGACTGCCTCGGCAGGCTTAGTACTGAACTAAGCTAGGTGAAGACAGACGACCAGAATAGTCTAAACACCATTCTAAACCTCAAAGAATTGATAGACAAGGCTATGAAGGAGAATAGACGGAAGGAACTTGATGATTTCAAGGAAGACTATGAGCAAAGAATAACCAATGCCGGTACGGACAAAGGTCTCCTTAACAATCTCAAAGCAAGTCTTGCCAGCCAGACAGCTGATGATAAGGATGAAGAGGATGTTATCAAAGGTTTGATAGCGAAGATTGACAAGACAATATCGCAGATACCCAAGGAAGGATTCCAAGACGCCTTCAAAACGGTAATCAAGGATTACAAGATGTTTGAGACCAGAGTCAATTCGGGTTTGAAAAATCTGAAGAAGTTAGGTTTGGACAGACTCTCTGAGGACGATATCGTCTTTGGCGGTGTCAAGCTTCAGGAGGCCTATGACCACGATGACAAGAAATCGCCAAAGAACTGGGCGACGACAACAGGCAGTTATTTCAAGAAATGCGTCAAGGTAGTCGGCAACGACATTGCGACGCGATGGTTTACAGCATTAAAACGATGAGCAAGATTTTAATTTCATTCATCGGGACGGGGACACTCTTGCCCGATGGCAGAGCACAAAGAGACTATCGCAAGGCTTTGTATAAGTTGGGCGATGAGGAGGTAGAGACTTCATTCGTGGCTTATGCCCTTAAGCAGTTTGTCAAGCCCGATAAGATTTTCCTTATTGGCACACCTTACTCCATGTGGGAGGAAGTTTATCGGTCTTTCTGCGACCATCCTGATGATAATGTGTGGGCGGAACTTGGTGAATGGTGTGAGAAAGCCAACAAGGATACGCCGGTAGAAATCATGCCACATAAAGGGGATATAGAGGCTGCCATCGGCGAAGGCTCGAAGATCTTCCTCATCCGTTACGGCATCAACGAGGCGCAGATCCAAGAGAATATCGACATCATCCTGGGGCTGAGAGCGTATTTGAAAGATGGCGATGAGATTGTTGTGGATATCACCCACAGCTTCCGCTCGTTGCCCTTGCTGATCATGCAGCTCATACTCTATCTCAAGCAGATAAACTCGCCCAAGGTTACCGTTTCGCATGTTTATTATGGTATGCTGGATATCATAAGAGAATTGAACTATGCACCCGTAGTGGATATAAGCAGTATGATTAGGCTGAGCGACTGGATTACTGGGGCTTTTGCATTTAAGCTTAACGGCTCGTCGGTCCAGGCTACGAAGTTGTTGAAAGAAGAAAAAGACGGCAATTCAGCTGCTACCCTCCTTGGCAAGTTCTCCAATGTGTTGAGTCTGAACGATATGGGACAATTACAGCAACAGGTACAGGAACTGAGTGGCATCAAATATCCCTCAGAGATGGCCCGTCTCGCACTTGAGCCGACCATAAGCAGCTTCATCAATAGGTTCAGAAATCTCAAGCCGTCGGAATTTCAATACCAGCTCGCAGTTTGGCATTACAACAACGGCAATTATTTCGCGGCTTACAACGATCTTGTGGAGTGTATTGTTACAAAGGTCTGCGAGGAAACGCCGGAATATGAATGGCAAGAGAAAAGTAATCGCGACTCAGTAAGAAGTGCCTACAAAGCTAAGAATGCAAAAGAGCCTAATGACACTTGTAGGCTGTACCAGCCAAATAGTCTCGTAGAGATTTATCGGCGTATCAATCCGATAAGGAATTACCTTGTTCACTTGTCAAAAGATAACGCTGGTAAAAAGAGTGCTGCCGAGAAGAAATCTACGCTACGAGAGGCTATTGAAGAAATGAAGTCCGAGATAGGTCTCCATGCCAAGCAGCCTTATGACTAATAATACATAAGATGATGGTAAATAAGAAGATGAACCTATATCCGCAACAGCAGAAAGCAATGGAGGCCATGAAGGCCTTCACCAAGAGTGCTGAGGACAGAGTATTCATTCTCTCCGGCTATGCGGGTACCGGCAAGACCACACTCCTCAGGGCTTATACTGAATGGTTGGAGAAAGAGCACTATGTGAATGCTGCGACAGGTAGCATGTTGAAAGGCGCAGACATGAATAAGTACATCCCGATGGCCTCTACGGGTAGGGCAGCGAAAGTACTAAGGGACAAGATAGGTCAAGGGGCCACCACTGTCCATAGTACTATCTATTTCTATAAAGGATTCAACCAGGACTTGGAGAAGTTGACTCAGACCATCGACAAGAATGTGGGAGTCGACAAGACGGGGCAGCTCTTCCTAACCTTTGGTTTTGAGCCCATAGAACAATTGAGCCGGACTGTTTACATCATCGACGAGGCATCAATGATCAGCGATACTGCGACGAAGAATCCGACTCAGGCTCTCTTTGGCTCTGGAAAGCTGTTGGAAGACTTGCTCCACTACGACCCGAATGGAAAGTTTGTCTTTGTGGGCGACGACTGTCAGTTGCCACCGATAGAGGGCGACCTCTCACCGGCACTAAGTGCTGACTACATATCTCAATGCTATGGTCTGAGCGTAAAGACGGCTGTGCTCACGGACATCATCCGGCAGAAGAACGATAATGATATTATCATCGCAGCCAACAAGATGCGGGAACTGTGTGAGAATCCTCCACGGGTGAAATGGGGACAATTCCCTTTCAGAGGGTACAGTCATATCAATGTACTCTCCAGCCAGCGACAGCTCGTCGATCAGTACGTGGACGAGATTCGGCAGAAGGGTTATGATTCTGCGACGCTCATCACGGGCTCCAACAAGAGCTGTGTGTCGCTGGGCACCCTCATCAGGCAGGCCCTTGGTTACACTCAGTCACAGCTCATGAAGGGTGAACTGCTCTTGGTCACGCAGAACAATCTCTCTACTGGACTGATGAACGGTGACTTGGTAGTCGTGAAATCTGTAGGTGACAGGCAACAAGTAAGAGCCAACTTGACCTTCCTCAACGTAGAGGTGGAGGAGCTGGCCTCAAAGCGTACACACAGCATCATGCTCATTGCAGATATCCTCTATTCCTCTTATGTCAACTTAACCCAGGAGCAGCAGAAAGACCTCTTCATCGACTTCTATCGCCGGGAAAGAAAGAAGGGCATAAAGGAGAAGGACAATAAGTTCCAGTATGACCTCATGAACGACCCCTACCTCAACGCACTGCGTGCCGTGTTTGGCTATGCCATCACTTGCCATAAGTCGCAAGGCGGTGAATGGAACAAGGTGTTTGTGGATATACCACGACGGATGAGCCACGAACCCGACCGCTGTACATACCAATGGCTTTACACGGCCATGACACGAGCCAGCGAGACGCTCTATGTGGCCAATGACTTCTTTATCGTATAAAACTCAACTCATTATAATATGGCAAGAAAACTTTTTATATCATTCCTTGGGACTGGTTTTTACAAAGAGTGCATCTACTATGACGGCATGAACAGCTACACGCCCACGAAGTTCATACAGCAGGCCACGATAGAGCAGATTGGCGTTCCCTCATGGGAGACGACAGATGCTGTGAGAATCTTCATTACCGACAAGGCTTTTGAAGACAATTGGGACAAAAGCAAGGAAATGCGGTTCAATAATCGGAAAAATGCCGAGGTACCCTACACGCGACTTGGGAAGATACTCGACGGCATGGATCTAAAAGCCGATGTCAAACCTGTGCTTCATGTGCCGGTCGGCAATGACGAGAAGGAAATGTGGCAAATCTTCCAGATGGTGTTCGACGAGATCCATGAGGGCGATGAGCTATATGTCGACCTCACCCACGCCTTTCGCTATCAGCCCATGCTCGTGCTCGTGCTGACCAATTACGCCAAGTTCCTGAAGAACATCAAGGTCATGCATATCTCATACGGCAACTATGAGGTTGGTCTTCAGACTGGCGCCAAGACGGTTGTAGATGGCCGTGAATACACCCTCGCGCCTATAGTGAACCTGCTCCAGCTCTCACAGCTTCAGGACTGGACCACTGCTGCAGCAGACTTCCTGCAGAACGGATATGTAGATAAGATGAGCGAACTGGCGAGCAATTCCATCAGACTGCTCCAAAAAGACGTGTCTACAAAAAGTGATGACAATAAAAAACTCGCGTCATTCGTTGGGGAACTGAAGACCTTGGTGGAGGAGCGCCAGACCTGCAGAGGCTTGAACATCTGCAGCGGCGCAACCCAACAGAAGCTCATGGAGAAAGCAGAAAAGCTGGGCGAAGTCGTGATCAAGCCTTTAGAGCCTATTCTCGAGAAGGTATCACAAGCACTACCCAAGCCCAAAGGCTCGCTCAACAACTGTCTCGATGCCGCACAGTGGTGCTACGACAATCACCTCTACCAGCAGTCGGCCACAATCCTGAAGGAGGGAGCGGTCACCTACTTCTGCGAGCGTCACGGCATAGCCATCGACAATGAAGCCGAGAGAGACGTGGTCGACTCGGCTTTCATGATCAAGGCCAACTCTACGCAGCCATCCCAATGGAAAGTAAAGCCTGAGCTGAGGGACAAATTGGTGGAGCTTCTCGACGACATTGTTCTCTCACAGCCACGGGTATTCAATGCTTTCAGAAATATCTCCGAGATCAGAAACGACTACAACCATGCCGGGTTCCGCTCCAAACGGAAACCCCAAAGTCCCAAGAACATCAAGAAGAACATCAGTAAGGCTCTCCAACATTTTAGGGAGTGTCTCACAGACGACTACGAGAGAAAGGCGGAAGCAAGACGCGTGTTCGTCAACCTTTCCAACCATCCGTCGGCCGACTGGAGCGAGGAACAGAAGAAGGCGGCCCTTGCCTACGGTGAGATTGTCGATGTTTCTTTCCCCTCTGTGCCATCCTCCTGTAGTGACAAGGCGATGCAGAAACTTGCCGACAAAGCCGTCGAAGAAGTGGGGAAGGCTGCATATCCCGCCCGTGAGGTGACGGTGCATGTCATGGGCGAGATGACGCTCACTTTCAGAATTGTGAGCAAACTGAAAGAGCGAGGCATCCGCTGTTTGGCCTCAACCTCCGATCGCGTGGCCAACGATCTGGGCAATGGAGAGAAAATCTCGCAATTTCATTTTGTGGAGTTCCGGGAATATTGACAATCCAAAATGGCAATGCTATGGAACTGATTCTAAACACATACGGCGTAACGCTCAACCGAGAGGGAGAGAGTTTTGTCATCACCTCGGCCGACGGGCGACAGCGCATCCCCTCTGTAGGCATTACGAGCATACAGATCAGCCGTGGCGCACAAATAACGAGCGATGCCGTCATGCTGGCCATAGAGCATGAGATAGAAGTTCTGTTCATGGACAAGGCGGGCAAGCCCATGGGACGCATCTGGAGTCCCCGCTACGGCTCCATCTCGACAATACGCAAGGGACAACTCAACTTTGTTTACTCCAAAGACGCCGTGGAGTGGATCAAGGGAGTCATCGACAAGAAGATGGAGAACCAGCAGGCCCTGATGTTGTTGTTCTGCAAACAGGATGGTGTGGATGTGGATGTGGACAAAAACATAGCCAGGATTGAGGACTACAGAATGAAGGTCAAAGCGCTGAAAGGAGAGATCGTCAACGACATCGCACCCAGTCTGCGCGGATGGGAAGGACGTGCAGCCAACATCTACTTTGCTACCATCAACGCCTTCCTTCCCGAGCCGCTACGTTTCAAGGAGCGCTCCCAGCATCCGGCCATGGATGTCACCAATGCCTTTCTCAACTATGGCTATGGTGTGCTGTACGGACGCATCGAAGGTGCACTCATCAAGGCAGGTATAGACCCCTATGTCGGTGTCATGCACCGAGACGATTACAACAGACCGGTTTTGGTCTATGATGTCATAGAGCTGTACCGCATCTGGGTAGACTATGTCGTCTATACGCTTCTGGCTCAGAATGTGGTTACAGATGAGTTCTACTCTGTACGTGAGGACCAAAGCTACTGGTTGGAGCCTCTTGGACGCAGGGTGCTCATACAATCTCTCAACGACTATTTGGATGAGGTCATCACTATCGGCGGTTCCCAGCGTTCCCGTCTGACCCAGATAAGCCTCTATGCACAATCGCTTGCTCAAACCTTTAAAAAGTACGAATGATGTTGATGCTTGGTAATAACATTCAGTCGCCTGCAGACCCACTTCGGAAAGTACAAGAGAGCTATCTCTTCCATAGTCTTGTCAATCCAAGGCCCGAGATTCTCTCAGTCATGAAACAGTTGCGCATCATCTACGGCATGGATTCCTCACGCTACTCACAGCTCAAGAGGCAACTGCCTTACATCGTGTGTGGCATGTTCAATCCTACCTACCGTCGGACAGAGAATTTCGCCTATACCGAGAACTTCATTTTGGACTTCGATCATCTCTCCTCGAAGAAGATAGACATGAAATCTCTCAAGCAGAAGATAACAGCCGACAGCAGGGTGATGATGTGCTTTGTCTCTCCCAGTTTGGATGGACTTAAGGTGATGTTCCGTCTCAAAGAGCGGTGCTATGACAGCGGATTATATAAGATCTTCTACAAAGCTTTTGCCTCGGCCTTTTCCCAAGGTCTCGGCATCGACCAGGTGTTGGATGCGCGCACCTCTGATGTCACGCGCGCCTGCTTCGTCAGTGTCGACGCGGAGGCTTATTACAGCGAAACCGCAGAGCCCGTTGATATCGCTGCCTTTGTGCAGGCCGACAACCCGCTTGAGGTCTTCGATATGAAGAAGGAACAGGCCAAAGAGGAAAAAGAGCAGAAAAAAGAAAGGCCGGTGGAGCCTCTGCCCAAAGACCCGACGAAAGACATCATGGCCAAGATTCGGAGCACGCTGAGGCCCAGCGCTCCCATCAAAAAACGAGAAGCTTTTGTACCCACTCAGCTCAACGATATCATAGAACCGGTGTGCAACAAAATCAAAGAGACGGGCATCATCGTGACGGAAGTGGTCGACATCCAGTATGCCAAAAAGATAAGGTGTCAACTGGGTTTAAGGCAAGGGGAGCTGAACCTCTTTTATGGCAAGAAAGGTTACAGTGTCGTGGAGTCACCGCGCAGAGGAACTGATGATGAGCTCAACCATCTCATTGCCGACATCACACGGACTTTCCTCGCTGACATGAGTCCGCTACCGTACTAATCATTGACCTATGAAAAAAAAGAAAGAACCTCTGCCTTATATCGAAGTCCTGCGACGATTGGCACGCGCCGGGGTCAAGGACTCACCGAGTGTCAACAGGGTCACTGGCAATATCGAGGATATGCCCTCGCTGAAGGACAGGGTGGATTTCTTGATTGGTGTCGTCAACCGGCAGCAACGAAAGGCTACAGATATGTTGTTTTTTATCATGTATGACATTGAGAGTAACAAGGTGAGGCGGGAGATTGCCAAATATCTTGAGGACAAGGGCTGCTTCCGCATCCAGAAGTCGATATTCCTTGCCAGTGCCGACAGAACAGTCTATGAGCAGATTAAGTCCGACCTTGCTGAGGTGCAGGCACTCTACGACAATCACGACAGCATCATCCTCTGTCCGGTGTCTACGGACGAGATGCGTTCCATGAAGGTCATCGGGCAGGAACTGAATATCGATATCATCACTCGGACCAACAACACGCTCTTCTTTTAATATTGATATGGACAGAATCGAACGCGAATCACAGGAGAACATTCTCCGCATCAGCCATGTTGTCAGCAAGGCTTACAGTCTTGGCAAGGAGCATAGGATAGATGAGGCTTATGAGACGCTGCGCCCTTATCTTGAACGCGACGAAGTGCCCACTTATTTCTCTCAGCCGGCGGGATGGACCCTATACAGATATGTCAAGGAAAAGCTGTCAACGCTACTGCCTCAGCAGGGCCGTAGCATCTTCGGCTATTACCTTAATTTCTGTTCCCACAAGCCCGACATGGTGCATTCCTATATGCTTGTATTGGCCATGATGTATACGAAGCTCCACATGCAGGAGTTCCCCTTTGTCGACTTCTGTCGCTCATGGAATCTGGACAGCCTCCGCGACGAGGATTATGTCAGCACGGAGGGTAAGGGAGCTGATGGCAAACCGGTTGTCTTCCAGTCTTTGGCTATAAAGGTTACTACCTTATTATATAAGGAGATTAAAAGCTCCCGGTCGCCCGAGCTTGCCAGGGAGTTCCTCCCATTTTTCGAAAAGGTGTTGCAGCGATGTCCTGACTATGAGTTTACCTCTTTGTATATTGCCAACCTCCACGCCTTGCAGGGCGATAAAGATACAGCCATCGACATGTTCAAGCAAATGCTTGTTCGCCGCCCGCAGTGGTACCTGTGGCAACATCTTGGAGACTTGATGGACGACGATGTCAAGCTGTCGTGCTACTGCAAGACGCTCACGCTGATGGACAAGGAAGAATACATCGGAAGGATCCATCTTGCCCTCTCATCGCTGTTGATTAACCAGTGCCCGGAGCAGGCTGCCTATGAACTTCAGACCTATGTCAATACCTACCAGAGCAACGGCTGGAAGTGCAATGCGATGGCCAATGAGCTCATGAAACAGTTGTCCTCGGTGGCTCCCGCATCCAATGGCAAGTCTTTCTACGTGCAGCATCTGAAGGCAGCCGAAGACTTCGTCTTTAGCGACTATCCCCAGGATGAGTTTGTCTTCTCCGGTGTCAAGACCAATGCTAAAGGTAAGCCAAGAGCCTGTCTGAACAATCACAAGAAACATCTCTTCGCCAAGCTGCAGCTCATGCCAATGCTTAAGAAGGCAAACGTGGGCGATGTGTTCACTTGTCGCTACAACGCTCAAGGTGGTCACGCAGTTCTTCTGACTCTGCAGCCAACAGGAAAGAGTGTAAGCATCAAGATGGACAAGACGCCCTCTAAGCCCTCTTCTGATAAAGGCAAAGTGGTGGAGGGGAAGGTGAGGATAAGGCCAGACAAGCTCTTTGCCTTCCTTGACCGATACTATATCTCTCCGCGGCTTCGACAGTCTTGCGCGCTCGTTGACGGTCAAATGATAAAAGCCCTCGCCACGCAGGAACAGGATGGCAGATGGAGGGTCACTAAGATACTTTCAATGTCGTAAAGACTAAAGAAGGCCAGGGTTAAATCACGGAATAGAGAGAATAGACGACTGACAGCAAAAAAATCTCTGGTATTAGTGATATTTAACCTACTCGTTCATTGACATATTGAGACAATTTAGTAATTTTGCACCCGCTTTGAAAGGACATAATATTTGTTAATTACAAGGTCGCAAAGGCTTCATTTGTAAGTTTAAGGTCTTATAGACAGCAACTTAAAATTTTGAGAGTCACAGACTATCATCCACTACAACAAGGATTAAGACAGGAGGTAAATGCTAATCATAAAAGGCATTCACCTCCGTCACAGACTATCATCCACTACAACAAGGATTAAGACCTTCAGTCTTGTTGCAAGGTTGAACAAGTCTTCATTGAGTCACAGACTATCATCCACTACAACAAGGATTAAGACAATAAAGTGAGAAAGTTAGCAAACAGTATCAAAAGTCACAGACTATCATCCACTACAACAAGGATTAAGACTTCCCTCTTTCTCAGCTCTGATTTCTGCATATCTCATGTCACAGACTATCATCCACTACAACAAGGATTAAGACTTAGAGGCTGAAATGCTTGACAAGCTTCTTAGTTGTCACAGACTATCATCCACTACAACAAGGATTAAGACCTGTCTTGGTTCCACACTCAAATCTCAGTCTTCCTGGAGGTCACAGACTATCATCCACTACAACAAGGATTAAGACTCAAAGAAAGCAAAAGCAATAGCACATACTATAACTGTCACAGACTATCATCCACTACAACAAGGATTAAGACTAGCCAGCCTTTGTGCCACAGACAAATCTTAGTTTGCGTCACAGACTATCATCCACTACAACAAGGATTAAGACTTATCAAATGTTAGATTAACACTAACAAATGAATCATGTCACAGACTATCATCCACTACAACAAGGATTAAGACGCAATATGGGCAATCTTTTCGTCAATTCTGACGTGATGTCACAGACTATCATCCACTACAACAAGGATTAAGACATTGTCATTCAAGGGTTGTGGAGATTTGTGAGGGTCACAGACTATCATCCACTACAACAAGGATTAAGACACAATCCAATTGCCACCATTAACTTTGATAGCAATCACGTCACAGACTATCATCCACTACAACAAGGATTAAGACAGGGCTGAACGAGACAGACTGATGCGGTCAACGTCAGTCACAGACTATCATCCACTACAACAAGGATTAAGACCTCTTTCTCTGTGCCTTCAGCGAAGACTTCAGATTGGGTCACAGACTATCATCCACTACAACAAGGATTAAGACCGCAGCACCATGTAGAATAGTGACAATTTGTGGACGGCGTCACAGACTATCATCCACTACAACAAGGATTAAGACGTTTCAAATTCTTTATCAAGTTCTGTTAAGAAGTCTAGTCACAGACTATCATCCACTACAACAAGGATTAAGACGTTTATTTCTTCTTTTGTATAACCGCCATAGTTGTTTGTCACAGACTATCATCCACTACAACAAGGATTAAGACTTTGCTTTAAGATAATCTTGATAAGCATCTCCTTCCATTACGTCACAGACTATCATCCACTACAACAAGGATTAAGACTTTTTGGCTGGGAATTTTCCCTTTGCTGATTAGGCGTCACAGACTATCATCCACTACAACAAGGATTAAGACTCACAAACACTCTGTTTGATGTTTTCAATCTGATTGTCACAGACTATCATCCACTACAACAAGGATTAAGACACATGTTTATATATATATCTGGCTTTATTGGCAGTGTCACAGACTATCATCCACTACAACAAGGATTAAGACTGCTTACGATTGAACGCTCCCTCACTAGCATCACGGTCACAGACTATCATCCACTACAACAAGGATTAAGACACTACTATATTAAAGTTAGGTTCCTCTACCTTGAAGTCACAGACTATCATCCACTACAACAAGGATTAAGACTAAATCAGGAACGTATGCCCGTTCTTTTCGTTGCGGAGTCACAGACTATCATCCACTATAACAAGGATTAAGACCATTGTACAATGCAACTTGCTCATCTTCAGTGAGACAAGTCACAGACTATCATCCACTATAACAAGGATTAAGACATCTTTCGCTCAGATAATAACCGCCATAATAGCGAGTCACAGACTATCATCCACTATAACAAGGATTAAGACAAAGGGTCGCCATCAATATGATGCACATTCTTGTAAGTCACAGACTATCATCCACTATAACAAGGATTAAGACTGTTGTTCACGTTGTTCTTGTTGTTCGTTGCTGTCGTCACAGACTATCATCCACTATAACAAGGATTAAGACTTCAACGTCATTTACGTTGAGTTCACTTCCTTTCCAGTCACAGACTATCATCCACTATAACAAGGATTAAGACGTTTTCCATAAAATCAAGCTCAAAGTGCTTACGTAGGTCACAGACTATCATCCACTACAACAAGGATTAAGACGAAACTCCCTAAATACCATGAGAGCTCCGTATCGTAAGTCACAGACTATCATCCACTACAACAAGGATTAAGACTCTTGTGACTTTGAGACTAAATTTCTTCTCAACGCGTCACAGACTATCATCCACTACAACAAGGATTAAGACAGTTCTTTATCTTCTGCTGAGATGGAGAACACCTTGTCACAGACTATCATCCACTACAACAAGGATTAAGACATGACATACTGCTGCGTGTTCTGTGCTTGGCTGTTGTGTCACAGACTATCATCCACTACAACAAGGATTAAGACATCTGTATTCATATTTTTGATGTTAAATTGTTTATAGGTCACAGACTATCATCCACTACAACAAGGATTAAGACATCAAGATCCTCTCCAAAGAGGTCTTCAATGGCCGTCACAGACTACCATCCACTACAACAAGGATTAAGACATATGCTCTGGTGTCTTTACCATGCCATCCTTAAATGGTCACAGACTACCATCCACTACAACAAGGATTAAGACATGAATACTCTTATACTATCCAGATGCTCTTTAGCATGTCACAGACTACCATCCACTACAACAAGGATTAAGACTTCTAATACTTTTACTTTCATATTCTTGCTTTTTTGTCACAGACTATCATCCACTACAACAAGGATTAAGACAACCATGTCCCAACGGTTCTTATTCGTATTGTAATCGGTCACAGACTATCATCCACTACAACAAGGATTAAGACTCGGTATAGTCAACACCATCCTCAGAGTTGTGCTTGGTGTCACAGACTATCATTCACTACAACAAGGATTAAGACAGTCACTGTGCCTGCTTATAGCAGCCAAGTATTGCTGTCACAGACTATCATCCACTACAACAAGGATTAAGACAAAGAACTGCAAGGAATATAGGCTACTCGTAGCCCATGTCACAGACTATTATCCACTACAACAAGGATTAAGACTACTTTTCAGCATCTCTTTTGCGGCCGAAAAACTTATCACAGACTACCATCCACTACAACAAGGATTAAGACCCTATAGGGAAAGCGTTTACCACAAATCTGTACTGGTGTCACAGACTATCATCCACTACAACAAGGATTAAGACCTTTGCTGTGCCGGGATAAAAATAATCCTCATTGGGACCGTCTACTTTGTGTTTTATTGTTTAACTTTGCCTTGCTGACTACGGTTCGGCTTTTAGTTATAGAATATGGTATCACTTACTTCTCAGGTGAATCACCTGAAACAAAGCGCGATAGGAGGTCTGACTCTGCTTTCCTCCTTAGCACTCCTCGTTGCTTGTACGCGGCCCGGTCGGCCTCACGACAAGGGACAGAAGCCGTTCATGGTGGACTGTATGTTGAAGACCACTCCCGTGAAGAACCAGGGGGCGAGTCCACTTTGCTGGGTCTACGGTATGCTGGCCACCATTGAGACCGAACACCTCATGCAGGGCGACTCTGTGAATCTCTCACCGGCTTATGTGGCACGCCGCGTGATGGGTGAACGGGCTCAAGCCTGTTATTTTGGCGGTGGACGGCAAACTGTGTCAATGCGTGGCATGGCTCCGATGCTCATCAGTGCTATTGAGCGCTTCGGAATTCTTCCCTACGACAGTTATCCTGATACCAAGGGACTCGATATGGGTGTGCTTGGGCGTGCCGTGGCTTTCTCCGCTCGAAGCATTGGCGCGGCTGGGGGCGGCCTTTCGGCTTTCAATGCCCAGCTCACCCGCCGGCTCAACGACAGCATGGGTTTCCTGCCCCTGCATGTGTTTATGCTCGGTGCCGAATATTCGCCCGTGGAATTTGCCCACAGCGTGTGCCTGCCCGATGAGTATGAGGCTTATACGAGTTTCACCCATCATCCTTTCAATCGTAGCTTTGTGCTCGAAGTGCCCGACAACGCCGAGCGCTGTGCCTTTATGAATGTGCCGCTTAATGAGTTAATGCGCCTCATGACGCGTGCCCTCAGCCAGGGCCATCCGGTGTGCTGGGAGGGCGACATCAGTGAACCCGGATTCCAAGTCGGGCGGGGCACGGCGGAGCTTCCATCGGGTAGCGCCCGCCCGTCGCAGGAGCTGCGTCAGCATGAGTTTGAGCGTCTTGAGACGACTGATGACCATGTGATGGAGCTCATCGGACTGGCTCACGACCGTCAGGGGCGCCGCTTCTTCATTGCCAAGAACAGCTATGGTGAGGTGGGCCCCTTTGGAGGCTTGATGTTTCTTTCGGCCGACTATGTGGCGCTCAAGACGGTGTGCATAGTGCTTCCACGCTGTGCTGTTGACAGTCGGAGGTGACAGTTGTCAGGCCACACGACTTGAGGCAGAGGAGCCCGACGTGCTATGAGAGAACTGGGCGCCCATAGAAAAATAATCGGTCTCCGCATTGGTTTCTACGCAAATAAGTAGTAACTTTGTGACTCAATAAACTAGCTATCGTACCTTATTAATATTAGTGATTATGAAGAAGAATTTCATGGCTAAGGTCTCTCTTGCCTTGCTCCTTTCGGCATCGGTGAGTGGGCTTACAGCCGGTGGCACCTATCGCAATCCGGTTATCAACAAGAGTGCTCCCGACCCTACCATCATTAGGGCATCCGACGGCAACTTCTATCTCTATGCCACTGAGAATGTACACAATGTGCCTATCTACCGTTCGGCCGACATGGTGCACTGGAAATTTCTCGGTACCGCCTTCACCGACGCCACCCGCCCCCAATGGAATCCAAAGGGTGCCATCTGGGCTCCCGACATCAATTATATCAATGGTAAGTATGTGCTCTATTATGCTAAGTCGGTATGGGGTGGCGAGTGGACCTGCGGCATCGGTGTGGCTACAGCCGACAAGCCCGAAGGTCCTTTCACCGACCGCGGCTGCCTCTTCACCAGCAAGGAGATAGGAGTGCAGAATTCCATCGACGAGTTCTTCATTCGCGACAAGGGTCACAATTATCTCTTCTGGGGCAGTTTCAGAGGCATCTATGGCATAGAGCTCACCGATGACGGACTGAAGGTGAAGCCCGGAGCCGAGAAGAAGCAGGTGGCCGGCACTTTCATGGAGGGCACCTACATCCATAAGCGTGGCGATTATTACTATCTCTTCGGCTCAGCCGGCTCATGCTGTGAAGGACTGAAGAGCACCTATCATGTCACCTACGGAAGGTCGAAGAATCTCTTCGGACCTTATGTCGACAAGCAGGGCAGGAGTCTGCTCGAGAACCACTACGAGACACTCATCCACGGCAACGAGCAGGTGGCCGGACCGGGCCATAACGCTGAATTCGTGACCGATGACAATGGCACCGACTGGATAACCTATCATGGCTTCAAGCGCAGCGATCCCGGCGACGGCCGTGTGGTGTGGCTCGACCGTGTAGAATGGATTGACGGCTGGCCACATGTGGTCGGCAACGAGCCCTCGAGCGTGGCCGAGAAGCCGGTGTTCAACCAGATACAACTTGCCGACCCCACTATCTTTGCCGACAATGGCACCTATTATCTTTATGGCACTTCGGCTCCCGATGGTTTCAAGGTCTACACCTCGAAGAACCTCCGCCACTGGCAGGTGCCGGCCGAAGCCAAGAACGGTCTGGCTCTGAAGATGGGCGACAGCTGGGGCACAAAGGGATTCTGGGCGCCTCAGGTGTTCAAGCGGAATAACAAGTACTACATGGCCTATACGGCCAATGAGCAACTGGCCATAGCTGAGGCCGACAGTCCACTGGGACCGTTCAAGCAGAAGAAGCTGGCACAGCTGCCCGCCAAAACAAAGGAAATTGATCCCTTCGTGTTCTTCGATGATGACGGCAAAGCCTATCTCTATCATGTACGGCTCATCGACGGCAACCGAATCTATGTGGCTGAGCTCAATAAGGACTTCAAATCAATGAAGGAGAAGACAGCCCGTGAGGTCATCCATGCCGGCGAGGGATGGGAGAACAGAGGCAAGGCACCATGGCCCGTGAGCGAAGGACCCACGGTGGTGAAGATTGACGGCACTTATTACCTCTTCTATTCCTGCAATGATTTCCGCAGTCCTGATTATGCCGTAGGCGTGGCCACAAGCAAGTCGCCTATGGGGCCCTTCCAGAAGATGAAGGAGCCTGTAATCAGCAGACGGCTCATCGGTGCTAATGGCACAGGTCATGGCGATCTCTTCAAGGATGCGCAGGGCAACTGGGAATATGTCTTCCACACGCATTGCAGCACGACGGAGCCTACACCACGCAAGACGGCCGTCGTGAAGTTGAAGCTTGGCCATCATGGCTTTGAGATTGTCGAAGGTTCGTTCCGTTATCTGAGGGTGCAGCCCGAGAAGGCTGAGGAGTAGAGTAGGTTGTGGGTTACAAGTAATGATGCTATGGTGAAAGCTAAAAGGAGACTCGGCCTGCTGCCGCAGGTTGTCATAGCCATTGTGCTCGGCGTGCTGTTGGGGCATGCGCTGCCCGACTGGTGTGTGCGTGTGTTTGTCACGTTCAATGCTCTCTTTGGGCAGTTCCTGGGATTCATGATTCCCCTCATCATCATTGGGCTGGTCACGCCGGCCATAGCCGACATTGGCCGTGGGGCCGGCAAGCTGCTCGTGGTGACGGTGGTCATCGCGTATGCCGATACCGTGCTGGCGGGATTGCTCGCCTATGGCACGGGCTCCTGGCTCTTTCCCTCGATGGTGGCATCGGCCGGAGGCATTCCTCATGTGGCCAAGGGTGCTGAGCTGCTGCCTTTCTTCACGGTGACCATTCCTCCTTTGACCGATGTGATGAGCGGACTCGTCATCTCATTCATCGTGGGTCTTGGCATTGCCTATGGTGCTTTGGGCACCTTGAAGGGAGTCTTCACCGAGTTCAAATACATCGTGACGAAGGTCATTGACAAGGGCATCATCCCCTTCCTTCCCCTCTATATCTTCGGTGTGTTCCTCAATATGACGCACAACGGACAGGCCGGTAAGATGATGATGGTCTTTGCTCAGATCGTGGCCGTCATCATCGTGCTCCACCTCTTTATCTTGGTCTATGAGTACTGCATTGCCGGAGCTGTGGTGAGGCGCAATCCTTTCCGTCTGTTGTGGACGATGCTGCCCGCCTACCTCACCGCATTGGGCACCAGCTCCTCGGCAGCCACGATTCCCGTGACGCTGGCTCAAACGCTGAAGAATGGTGTGCGTCAGGAGATAGCAGGATTCACCATCCCTCTCTGCGCCACCATCCACATGAGCGGCAGCGCCATGAAGATAACGGCTTGCGCACTGACCATCTGTCTGCTCACCGGACTGCCCCATCAGTTGGGTCTGTTCCTCTATTTCATCCTCATGCTGGCCATCGTCATGGTGGCAGCGCCGGGAGTGCCCGGAGGATGCATCATGGCGGCGCTCGGCCCTCTGGCCAGCATCCTGGGCTTCAATGCCGAGGCGCAGGCGCTGATGATAGCGCTCTATATCGCTATGGACAGTTTTGGCACAGCCTGCAATGTGACGGGCGACGGTGCTATTGCGGTGGCTATCGACTGGATGTTCCGAAAACGCTGAGGCCCAGTAGCTACTCGGAATCCTAAGGAGCCCTCTATCCTCTTCGTTAGATGGAAATCCGACAATAGGGCAATCAGCTGAGACAACAAACCTCGGGACTCTTGGCAAGCTTATCCTAACGGAAGGACGCATGGGGTACATTTCCCCATGCGTCCTTCCAATTAATCTCCAGTGCACAATCAGCTTTTATTATTGTCGAATTTCACTTGTTCTCCCGTAACTTTTTCGTATTTTTGCAGTGTGAAAGGGATAATAAGAACAAGGTGCAGTTTACTTGTCGTGTTGGTAGGATTGCTGACATGCACCGCATTGGGTGCCAACCGACAGGGCGTCTACAGGCAATTCCTCGCCAAACCTTCTTCCGAAATATCAATTGTGTCAACTGAGGGTGACGCATTGATGAAGTAAGAAAATAGGAGGTAAGCACCTACGATTGGGGTGCTTACCTCCTATTCTGTGGAGTTAGAGGGCAGTCAGCAGCTGCCCTGCTGGGCTCAGCTTCTTATTTCTTCGACTTCTTGCTTCCCTTGGTCGTCCACTCCTTGCTGAAGGAGTAGGGGAAGGCATCGCTCGACGTGCCGCGCTGATAGTTGGGCGTTGAGGCCATGCCGTAGTCGATGGTGCCGCCCTTCATCAGGTCGGTGTGATTGAAGTAGTTCTTGCCGTAAGGCTTGCCGTCGACGGTGAGTGTAGAGATGTATTTGTTGGCATCGCTGCAAGCCGGAGCGTTGAACACGAGCTGCTTGCCATTCTCCAGGTGCAGGGTGAGCTTCTTGAAGTAGGGCGTGCCGATGACATACTGTCCGCTGCCCGGACAAACGGGATAGAAGCCCATGGCAGAGAACACGTACCAGGCCGAGGTCTGTCCGTTGTCCTCGTCGCCGCAGTAGCCGTCGGGGGTAGCCGAATAGAGACGATCCATGACCTCGCGCAGCCAGTATTGTGCCTTCCAGGGCTCACCGGCGTAGTTGTAGAGGTAAATCATGTGCTGGATGGGCTGGTTGCCGTGGGCGTAGTTGCCCATGTTCATCACTTCCATCTCACGCTCCTCGTGAATCATGGAACGCTTGTTGTTGGCGATGTCGGGGCTGACGAGGAACACCGAGTCGAGCATATGGACGAAGTTCTTGTTGCCTCCCATGAGCTGGATGAGGCCCTCGGGATCGTGGAATACGCACCAGGTCCAGTGCCAGCTGTCGCCCTCGGTGAAGGAGCGACCCCAGTTCACCGGATTGAAGTTGGGCTCAAACTGTCCCTTGGAGTCCTTGCCGCGCATGAGGTTGTGGGAGGGGTCGAAGACATTGCGGTAGTTGAAGGCGCGCTTGGCCAGTGGCTTGAGTTCCTTCTCGGTTTTGCCGAGTGCCTTGCCGAGCTGATAGATGCACCAGTCGTCGTAGGCGTACTCCAGTGTGCGGGCGCAGCTCTGGTCGTATTTGTCGCAGGGCACATAGCCCAATTCGTTGTATTCCTTCCAGCCCAGTCGGCCAGTCGACGAGATGCGCGGATGTACGGCCGTAGTGGCATGCATGACAGCCTGCCACAGAGTGTTGATGTCGTAGCCGCGGAGGCCCTTGAGATAGGCGTCGGCGACGATGGAGGCCGAGTTGTTGCCCACCATGCAGCCGCGGTGGCCGGGCGAAGCCCACTCGGGCAGGAAGCCGCTCTCCTTATAGGCGTTCACCAACCCTTCCTGCATCTTGACGTTCATCGAGGGATAGACCAGGTTGAGGAAGGGGAAGAGGCAGCGGAAGGTGTCCCAGAAGCCCGTGTCGGTGAACATATAGCCTGGCAGCACCTCACCATTGTAGGGACTGTAGTGCACCACCTTTCCCTGGGCATCGTACTCATAGAAGCTGCGGGGGAAGAGCACGGAGCGGTAGAGACAGCTGTAGAAGGTGCGCAGGTGGTCGACATTGGGATCCTCCACCTCAATGCGGCCGAGCACCTCGTTCCAGCGGTCGCGGCCGGACTGGCAGATCTCGTCGAATGTTTTGCCTTGCACTTCATTCAGGTTGCGCAGTGCCTGCTCCTCGCTGATGAAGGAGGAGGCCACGCGGGCGCTCACCTTCTCGCGCAGACCTGTGTGGAAGCCCACCAAGGCCATCACGTGATTGTCCTTGGCCTCATTCACGCCGTCGTGCTTCACACCATTGACCACAGTGCTGACACTGGTGAAGGGCTTGTCGAACACCATCACGAAGTAGTTCTTGAAGTTATTGGGCACTCCGCCGCTGTTCTTGGTGGTGTAGCCCACAATCATGCGCTTCTCGGGTATCACCTTCACGTAGGAACCCTTGTCGAAGGCGTCGACAACGACGTACGACTTGTCGGTCTTCGGGAAGGTGAAGCGGAAGACGGCAGCTCGCTCGGTGGGTGTGATTTCGGTCGTCACGTCGTAGTCCGAGAGGTACACCCGATAGTAGTAGGGCTTGGCCGTCTCACCCTTGTGCGAGAACCAGCTCGACCGTTTCTTCTGGTCGAATTCGGGGCTGCCGGTCTCAGGCATGATGGCAAACTGTCCGTAGTCGTTAATCCAGGGACTGGGCTGATGGGTCTGCTTGAAGCCCTTGATTTTGTTCTCGGTGTAGACATAAGCCCAGCCATTGCCCATGTCGCCCGTCTGCGGCATCCAGAAGTTCATGCCCCAGGGCAGTGCGATGGCAGGATAAGTGTTACCGGTGGATAGCTCGAATTTCGACAGTGTGCCCACCAGGGGATTCACATAGTCGACCGGATCTGCTGCGTGGACAGAGCCGAGGAATAGAAGCAGCAAGGCTCCTAAAAGCGAATAAGACTTTCTCATAAAGGTTTGTTATGTTGGTTCTTATAAGAGTGGATAGCAACGCTATAAAGGGTTGCGGCCGCAAAGTACTCTCCTCCTTAAAGTACTCTCACGGGGAATCGAACCCCGATCAAAGGTTTAGGAAACCTCCGTTCTATCCATTGAACTATGAGAGCCCTTTGATATAAATTGGCGATATCGTGTGTGCAAAGATACGAACTTATTTTGAATTAGGCCTGCTTTCCCGTGAATTTCTTTTTGCGTGCACTCTTGTCAGGGTCTGAAGAAGCTATCCTCCCAAGGACAGGCTAAAGGGTTTATGCGGCTCAGTGGAAAATATCCGTGGTTGGAGCTTAGAAGGACTTCTGCGCACTTCGTGCTCGCGTGCCCCCTCGGGGCACTGTAGCTGTGGCAGTCACACTGACTTAATACTTGATTTTGCAGCCTGGCAAACGATTGTCCGCTACGTAGCTTTTTATCATTCGCTGCTTAGTGAACAATCTTTTTCTATAGGATTACCATATGGTTACCCCAGCCTTTACCCCTCAAGGACGCCACTTTCACCCCACATGAACCATAGTGTTGACCCCTCAACACCGTCCCTGCATTGGACCATTTGTCATCCCCCGAAGATAAACCGTCCGCCACCGGCTCATCAGCACAGTCAGTGGACCTAAGCATACGAACTTCATGGCAGACTTGAGAGGAGCAATTATCGTTCTTGCTTCATGTTCCGCGGGTGCACTGTGCTTGAATAGCGATTAACTAACTCACAAGGAATATCCTGTGACCCGTATTTCTCTTCACATTTATCTTCAGGCATCAACCAGCTAAAAACATTTGCAGTGATTTAGGGTGGCGCATTGACGAAGTCAGGAGGTGGCAGATGTTTGAATCAGCGGTATTCACGAGCCATTATGCGCAGACAGCAGCCGCGCCTCCTCATACTTTCTCATCAGAGCTGGCTTATATGCAAAGGGCAGTGACGTCCTGTTCGAAGGTGGCCGGGTTCTTGGCTTTGTTGCGGATGCGCACGCGGTAGTTGTAGACCGTGTTGAAACTGTAGTCGAGCACCCGTGCTATCTGGTTGTTGTCGGTGATGCCGAGACGGATGAGGGCAAAGATGCGCAGGGCGGGCGTGAGGGAGCCGGGCTTCTTGCCCTCCTGCCTTCCTTCGGGAGTCATGAGGTCGTTGAAGTCGTCGACAAATGAGGGGAAGACCGAGATGAAGGTGGCATCGAAGTCTTCGGTCATCTGCTTTTTGTCGCGTGTGCGCTGGAACTTCTCTAAGAGCGTGGCTACGGCGTCGTACTGCTTGAGCTTGAGTTTCTGGAGTGCCACCACGGTGAAGTCGTTGGCCTGATTGGTCATCTCGGAAGCCTTGTCCATATAGTGACCGAGGTATTTGCTTTTTATGCGGTTGGCTTCGTCGAGCTTGCGGTTGGAGGTTTGAAGGAGGGTCTTCGACTCTTCGAGCTGCCTCGACTTCTTCATGCCGGAGATGAGCGAGCGGATGAGTAGCAGAATGAGCACGGTGAGCACGATGGTGGAGAGCAGCATTATCCAGCGCCGCATCCGGTCGGAGTGCTGCTTCTGAGCCTCGACGACGGGCAGCAGACTGCCCATGCTGTTCACCCTGTAGCGAGTGCCGAATGTGGATGCGCATTTCAGTGCCAGGGAGAGATATTCTGATGATTTATAGGGGTCATGGTAGTTGTGGAAGAGGTCGCTGCCGAGGGCACGGATGGCCACGGTCTCAAGGATAGAATGCCGGAGGTCGTTGATAACCGACGCTATATAATAATGTGTGCCTTGCTCATGGCGGCCCAGGCGGACATCAATGTTGGCCAGTGTGGACAGCAGAATGCTGCGCCGCTCGTGGTCGACGGGAGTGGTGAGGGCCAGTGCCCGGCTGTAGTAGGGGCGAGCCTCTCGCAGTCGGTTATCCCACATCAGGCGCTTGCCTTGGATATAGTAACGGTCGGAGGCATTGCTGATGTGGGGCAGTGCTTTGGCCAGCCAGTCATTGCCAATGGCCTTATAGCGTGAGGAGTAGGGTTCTATGGCATCGTAGTCGGCCAGGTCGTGCCACATGCGTCCACCATAGATGTAGTAGCTGGCCAGCACGGAGTCGGGCAGCTGAAGCCCCTCGGTGCGGATGGAGCCGAAGATTTCGGTGGCTTCGGTGAAGAAGCCGCCACGAGCCATGGAGTAGCCGTAGAAGGTGAGTGCTTCGACGCGGCGCACAGGGTCGTTCATGCTCCGTGCTACCGACAGCATACGCTGGGAATAACGCACGGAATAATCGAATTTGAATAGGTGAGAGCGCTGGTAGAGCAGCTTCCATCCCCAATAGAGCTCGGCAGGCGAAAGTGAGGAGGCGGAGCGGGTGAGCCGCGATTCTTCTGCGTGGAGGACCGACTCAAAGTGAGCCGTGATGGTGTCGTGGAGGAGCATGAGGGAGTCGATGGTGCGCAGGCCGGCCTCGTTGCGGGCCGACATTGCTACCTTCCGGCTGCTGGGAAGCCAGGCTTTGAGAAAGAGCGCCAGACAGACTAAGATGATGGTGCAGCAGATGATGAAGAAGGCCTTGTAGGACTTGATCTTTTGCATGATTAGGCTATTTGTGGAAGGCAAAGTTAATAAATATTCTCTGCAATTCCAACCTTTTCGCTGTAAAGTTTTATGTCCTGACATAAGATGCTTGTTGTGTGGCTCCACTGGTTCTTGACGGATAGGAGAGTGAGAATGGCGGGTTACGGCAGACGGACCGGAGTGGGAAGACTATTCGGTTTCGGTTGCTAAGGTTACTGGTGGAGGAGGCGTCTCAGTCCGTGGGCTGAGACGACATCCTTATTGAAGTTTGTGCTTGCTGATGAGTGTTCCTCACCGGGTGCTTCCGGCCTGTGTCGGCTGGGGGCCCATGTAGGAGCGCTGTAATCCTCCGAAGTCGAGAACCACCTTTTGCAGGATGATGCCCCCGTCGCCGGCAATGACGCGCAGTTTGTGCCATCCGGGTCGCGCCACATTGAGCGTGAGCTTGTTGATGCGGCAGTTGCGCAACACGCTGTCATACCAGTTCTGTGCATATTCGAACGATGACGAGCTGCCCTCCAAGATGCGTGTTCCGGCGTCAATCATCACGCCATAGTGGGTTTCAATATTGGTGCGCTCATGGCCCGCATAGCCTCTGTCTTTGCAAGGCGTGAACGTGGGCAGTACATAGGTGTAGACGTCCACCGGCCCCTGAGAGAAGCAGTAAAAGTTGTATTCCACGTAGGGTGCATCGCGACGGCTGGTGAACTGAAGAGGCGACATGGGAGTGCCCAACTGCACGGACTGGCCTTCGGCACCCAGGTTGGGGACGATGGAGATGGGAAAGTCCTGCTTGTCCTTTTTTCCGGTGAAGGCAGTGGCCGGTATGGAGAGGTAGCCATTGGTTTCGACGAAGGCATGGCCTATCTCCTCGAGCGTGGGCGAGGCCGGATTGAAGACCGACACGAGCACCTTCTCACTTCCGCCGTTGGAGTGGATGTCGATGGTGCCGGTCACCCTGTCGCCGGTGGGCACTTTTGTCCAGTCGATGTCCACCTCCACGCGCTGTTCCTTGGACAGCGTGCCCTTAGTGGCCGAGAGTCTGATCCATGAGGCCGAGGCAGCCGCATTCCAGGACAGTGCACTGAGGCTCTTGTTGTAGAGGTCGATATAGGCCGTGCGCCTGACGTACTTGTTGAAGCAGGGCAGCTCGTGCCATCCCGATTTGCCCCTGAGTACGTCTTCGTTCTCCACGCTGATGCCTAATGTGGCTTTCGGCTCCAGTTGAGCGGTGCGCACCTCCGGCTTCTCATAGTAGGCAGCTGCACCCTCCTGTCTGAGGGCCACCACGTGGCGCCATTTGCCTCCTAACAGCTCGTCATATTGACGGGTGATGATGTTGAGGCTGTCATGGCATTGCAGCGCCATTCGGGCGTAATCGGCGGTGGCGGCACGTCCTTGCAAGGCATACCAGCGGTTGCGCTGTGCAAAGAGCTTGCTGCAGTTCATCAGCTCGCAGCCCTTCACGGGGTAGAGCACATTCTCGAAGAAGCAGGCCCGCTCAATTTCGGGCAGTGCACGGTAGATGCGCTCAGCAAGGGCAGCAAGGGCTTGATAGCGGGCTATGCGGCGCTCAGCCTCCCGGTAATTGGTGAGCGAGAATTCAGTGTCGGCATTTATTTCCCGTCCATGGGTGTCGTTGGTCCACTGCGAGCCGAATCCCATCGCTTCGGGTTTGCGTTGGAAGGCCAGGTCGTAGAACTCACGGAACAACTCCTTCAGCTCCTTTGCGTATTTGCCGTTCAGCATCTCACTGGTCCATGCAGCCCGGTAGTCGGCTGCACGCTGGAAGTTGAAGCTGTCGATATCGTAGGCCATGGCAAGGAAAAAGTCGACTGCCGGCTCGCAGAGCTTGATGTCGCCTGCATTGAGGAGCCAGATGCGGTCGGCAGTGTTGTCGTAGGCCTTCCTGAGCTCCTCGTACATCAGCGTGGGCGATGTGGTGTTCATCCATGTGTAGTCGTGGGGGCGGCCTAAATAGGAGGCATGATAGTAGACGCCGGAGCGTCCCGACCTTTTCTGTTCTTCCGGACTGCTCAGCCGCTTCATGTATCCGTAGTTGTCGTCGGGCCAGATGATGGTCACGTCGTCGGGCAGTTTCAGTCCGCGGTCGTAGACGTCGAGCACCTCCTTGTAGGGAGTGAAGGCCTGAGGAATCTCTTCGGGCTTTTTCTTCAGAACATCAGTCAGGATGGAGCGTTGTGCCTTCAAGGCCCGCTGCATCACGTCGCGCCGCTCATTGAGGTCGTTACTCCCTGCCATGGCCACGTCGTGCAGACCGCGCAGGGCCAGGGTGTAGACGCCCTCATAGGGAGCGGTCTCCATGACCCGGGCGCGCAGCACACTGTCAATGCCTTGTTTGTTGGTCTCATAGTTCCACGGACCGTACTTCTTGTTCCATTCGGTGGCTGTGTTGAGAAAGAGCGGCTCACAGTGCGAGGTGCCCATGACAATGCCGAAACTGTCGGCCACCAGCTTGTTCTCGTTCACCCGGTAGAAAGCCATCGAGCAGTTGTGCATGGCGGGACACAGGTAGTTGGCATTCAGTCGGAGCAGCAGCTCGCACACTTTGGCATAGGTCTTGGGACCAAAGTTGCGGCGTGCGGGTTCGAAGGTGTCGCGCACCCACGGAAAGAGCCCCCAGTCCTCGTCGTTGATGAATATTCCGCGGTATTTCACGCTGGGCGACTTCGAGGTGAAGGTGCTCACGGCCAGCCTTATCTCCTTATGCTGCTTTACCGGCACATCCATCCAGAAATACCAGGGATGAACCCCCATGGCGCGCGAGATGGAGAGCAGTCCGTAAGCAGCCCCGCGGCGGTCGCTGCCCACTACGACAATGGCCCTGCTGATGCCCCGCAAAGGATGGTCGACGAGCTCAATGTGATAGCGTTCCCAAGTGCCTGCCAGTCCGTCGACATGCAGTCTCCCTTTTCTGCACAGCTCCTTGATGACAGGGCTCTCAGTAGTGGCCACTATGACAGCCTCCCTGTCCTTGCCTCTCAAGCTGACTTTCCCCTTGCTGATGTCGGCAGTCTCCGGTCGGTATCCGCTGACCCTTTGGACGTCGTCGGCAAAGAGCCCTGCCACCTTCCCCAGCAGGGCGGGCTCCGAAGAGTCGTAGGCGACAACAGCCTGCTGTGAAGGTGATGAGAGGACGAAGGAACCCTCAGAGGAAAGCGTGACCTGGGCGGTGGCGCAAGTGTAGCACAGAAGTGAAACGAGAAGAAATGATAGTCGCATATTGGATAGGGTATAGGGTTTAGTAAATGATTTTCTTGCCATTCTTAATGTATATTCCTTTGGGTAATGCATGGGATGGGGGGACTGCCTGCCCCAGCAGATTATAAAGCGTTGAAGTCTTTTGGGCACTTATAGGTGAGGCTATGCCCGTAGGAAGGCTGATACGCTCGATGCGGAAGTTGTCGACTTTGAACCATCCGGTGGGATCGTTGCCTTGTGCTGAAGTGCCGTCGTTCTTGCGGTTGCTTGTGCGAATGCCTATCTCAAGGTCATCACCTTCTTTGACAACCACAAACACGCTCATAGGTTTCATCATTGCATCGGCGGTAGTGGTCCCTTGATGTGCGGCAAAGGTATTGTATTCACCTTCTGTGAGTATATTGGCGGCTCCGGCAGCCGACGCAAAGTACTGCACACTATTATTGGCATACAAGCGACAGTTGCCCGAATTGCCGTTTTGATTCCAGAGTATGCAGGACACCTTGTAGATGCCCGGAGTGAGTTTCGAGGCAGGAATTCTCTGGAAAAGTTTGAAGTCTTCGGGGAAAGGACGTGCTATGACCCAGCAGCAATAGTCACCGTGAGGGTTCTCGGCATCGTTATTGATGCCATAGGAGCCTCCCGTGGGTGTGACATTCATCTGCCAGCCGTAGGGACATCCCCTGGATGAGGCGTGCTGGCCAGAGGCGTTCAACTCGAAATCAGCATTGACGATGAACTGGTCGGTGAGGCCTTGTGTGTCAGGTGTTTCAGCTTCCACCAGGATGTCGCTCACTACAATAGCAGGGTCGAGGAAGTAGACCTTTACTGGTATGTCGCCTTCCTTGGAAACTGTATAGTCGAAGGTGGCTCCAGAGAAACCTTCGGCAACGGTGGTATTCCATTTTCCCTTCATGGCCTCGGTAGCTATCGACTTGATGCGCAGATTTTGTGAGCCTATCACCACTCCGACTCTGAGTGTATACTGGCTATTGATAGGGAAGGTGGGCAGACAGCGCACGGTGATGTGGTTGAGCCCCTTTCTCAAATGAAGGTTATACTCTGCACAGGGTGCATTCTTGTAGCTGGTTGAGCTATATGTGGAAAGTTTCACGGGCCAAACGGCTATGCTATTGCCCGACACTCCAATATTACGCAGAACGCGCAAGTCGGAAGTCATATTGCTGTAGCTGTCGGCCGGATAGACCACATGGTAGGGATTATCAACCGATAGTCGGTAGGAGAAGACATCAGATGCGGTGGCTACTTTAGGCATGTCATAGACACTGCCCCCGTAGGGCTTATAGCTCATCATGTCATGCCATTTGCCACCGGCATTATCGTTGTTGTATTTGTCGGTAAGCCTGCGTACATTCTGATAGGCCTGGCGGGCCGTGGAGGAGAAAGAGAGTGCGGAGTCGCGAATACCGGCAGCAGCATAGTACCAGCTTTGACGGGCACGGATAATTTTCGTATTCATTTCGGCTGCCCCCTTAACAGGGTATTCAATCAACTCATAAAAAGCGTCCTTGAGGTTCCCCCTAATCTTCGACTTGAGGGCGTCCACTCTGTCGCATAGTGCCGTGTAGCGCTTCACACGCTCATTGAATTCCTCATTGGTGAAGTCCATTCGGTTGATGAGTTCCGGCTTGCATGCAGCAGCCAGCGCATAGTATTCTAATTTAATGTCGCTGATTTCTTTTGCCACATCCGTTCCAAAGGTCTCTTCCGCCCAATGCTCAGAATACTTGTAGGCCTCTGTGGGTTTCCACGCCTCAATGTTCCATGCCAGGTCCATGCAGAACTGTAGCTCCTCCTCAGCAGGTTTGATGTCACCCACATTGAACATCCAAAAGCGTTTTATTCCTGCTTGGTAGCCTTTCGACAGTTCGTAGCTCAAGAAAGAGGGCGACATACTGCTAAGCCAGAGATAGGGTGCCGGCGTGCCGAGGTAGGACAGATGGTAATAGATGCCGTTACCTCCACTTCGTTCCTGCTCTTTCGGTGTGGGTAGTTGTCGGATATAGCCG
>Ga0256406_1000778_pt1 | contig 55227 bp, 42 predicted proteins | sample RumenRJG_03DNA_FD_185986 | JGI IMG/M metagenome (GOLD analysis project Ga0256406, IMG submission 185986) | Bovine rumen microbial communities from Lethbridge, Alberta, Canada - RJG_03 | ecosystem: Host-associated > Mammals > Digestive system > Stomach > Rumen | place: Canada: Alberta | collected...
ATCCAGATTCGCAGAGCTGCTGGGCGAGGTTGTCTCCCCGAGCACAAAGGAGAATCTGAAAGTCCGTGTAGAGGCTGAGAACGGAGCGACTGCAGGAAAGACCGATCTTGCGAAGAGAGCGAAAGCGGCGAACCTCGACGCGATCCATGATACCGTTCATGAGATGGCACGCGATGAGGCGAGACACGGAAAGGCATTCAAGGGTCTTCTGGATCGTTACTTCGGCTGATCGGAAAGAACGCCTCTGTATTTTCCTCTGAATAATAACGCGAAAGCTGATGCTGCATCGGGCTGTGGATCATCACAGCGGTGCGGCATCAGCTTTTTTGCGATAGTGTTTCCACATCGCCTGCGATATAATGAAACCGGAGGTATGCTGTTTATGTATTACGCTGAAATTAAAGAATATGATATCGCGAACGGACCCGGTGTCCGCCTTTCTTTTTTTGTGTCCGGGTGCACGCACCACTGCAGGGGATGTTTTAATGAGATGACCTGGGATTTTCACTACGGGACGCCATACACAAAGGAGACGGAGGATCACCTTCTGGAACTCCTGGAAGAGTCTGCCTATATGGGTATGACACTGCTGGGCGGCGAGCCGATGGAGCCGCAGAATCAGAAGGCCCTGCTTCCCCTTATAAAGCGCTTCAAGAAAAAATATCCGGAGAAGACACTCTGGATTTTTACGGGCTATCAGTACGACCGGGACCTGATCGGCCGCATGTGGGACCGCGTTCCGGAGACGAAGGAGATTCTCGAGAGAACCGATGTGCTTGTCGACGGGGAATACGTCGAGGAGAAGAAGGACATCACGCTGCTCTATAAAGGGTCCTCCAACCAGCGGACGATCGATGTGCAGAAATCTCTTTTGTCAGGGAACGTAGTCCTGTGGGATCCGGGTGAAGTTTCTGTTTCTCAGTCCTCTCATCTGTGACCCGCGGATCTTACAGTTATTTAAAATAAAGATACAGTCCGCGCCCGACGAGAAGCGCGATGATCACCGGAAGGATGTATTTGAAGTAGAAGCGCAGAATGCGCGGAAGCTTCAGTCCCCTTCCGGTATTTACTTCCCGGATGTAATTTTCAAATCCCCATCCGTATTTCCAGCAGCAGAACATGCAGAAGATCAGGGATCCGACCGGAAGGACGAAATTGCTGACGAAGAAATCCTCGAGATCCATCACCGTATTTCCTGCGCGCAGCGGGTGAAAACCGCTCCAGACGTTGAAGCCCAGCGCGCAGGGGACGGACATCACTGCGATCACGATACCGTTGATGATACCGGCCTTCTGACGCTTCATACCTCTCAGGTCGATCAGAAAGGCCTGATCGTTCTCGAAGACGCCGATCATCGTGGACAGCGCCGCGAAAAACAGGAAGAGAAAGAAAAGAGATCCCCAGATCCTTCCGCCGGGCATTCCCGCAAATACAGGGGGAAGTGTCTTGAAAATCAGACTCGGTCCGGAATCCGGCGAGATGCCGAACGCGTAGCAGGCAGGGAAAATAATCAGTCCGGCGACGATCGCAACGAAGGTGTCGAGTGCGGTGACAATGACGGCCTCGCCGGCGAGGGAGTTTTTCCGGTCAATATAACTTCCGTAGATCTCCATGCCGCCCATACCGACGCTCAGAGTGAAGAAACTCTGATTCAGCGCTGCGTAAACAACGTTGAACAGACCGTTTTCACGGATGCTCGCGGCATTCGGCTTCAGATAAAAGGCAAGGCCGCGCGACGAGCCGTTCAGCGTCAGAGAACGGACGCCGAGCACGATCATCAGCAGCAAAAGAGCGAGCATGATCACCTTTGAAACCTTCTCGACGCTGTTCTGAAGACCGATACTGCAGACGACGGCTGTGATTGCGACTACGATGAGCATACTGACAATGAGGATCTTCGGTGATGCCATCATCTCGTGAAATGTGCGTTCCGCGGCGGCAGCCGACTCTTCGGCGGTTCCTTCAAACGCGCCGGTGAACATCCGGAATGCGTAGTAAAGAATCCAGCCGGAGACGACGGAATAGAAAAAGAGAATGACATAATTTCCCGCCATCGCGAAGTAACCCCAGATATGCCATTTCGTTCCGGGTTTTTCCAGCTTCCGGAAGGCCGGCAGGATGCTGGTGCGGCTCGCGCGTCCGACGGCATATTCCATGGTCAGAACCGGGATGCCGAGCGCGAGCAGGCAGATGATGTAGATCAGAACGAAAAAGCCGCCGCCGTACTGGCCCGTGATGTAAGGAAAACGCCAGACGTTTCCGATGCCGATAGCACAGCCGGCGGACAGCAGTATAAATCCGAGCCGGGAACTTAAGGACTCCCGTTTTTCCATTTTCTTTGATCTCCCCTCATTGACTTTTGGATAAGCATACCCGGCTATTTTACCATGAAACCGGAAGTATTGCATCTCCCGGAATTTCGTTTATCCGTTCGTTTTCTTCACGACGAAGTGCAGGATCCGCGTCTTGCTGAGTACAAAGATCGCGAAGCACATGAAGATGTGTGCGATGAAGGTGGAGAGTATGACGCCGTTGCTCGTCAGAAGAAAATCGACGCGGAATCCGTACCAGCAGATAAACCCCGAATAGGCGCACATCAGGAGAAGAAGCGGCAGATTCCTTCCGACGCTGCCCGCCAGCTTGATGAAATCTCTGACTGTAAAATCGAAGAAGACGAAACGGCCCACCGCCAGCGTGATGAAATACAAAATCAGTTCGTTGTAATTGGTGTCTTGATAAATAAACCGGATGTACAGAAGAATCAGGACGATATAGAGAGCGCTCACGAGCCGGACACCGGCCTTCTGATCCGGATCGAGATGGCGCAGCTTCACGAAAATCGTATCGAGCCACGCGGTGACGAAGACGGAGAGACAGATCATCACGAGCAGAACGACATTCTGATCTTTCTTCCAGACCTCGGTTACACGGTTGACGTAGTATGCGTCGAGCAGATAGTAAACCGCGAGAAACAGCAGAACGGAGGTGCTTGAAAATACCATCTCGTAAAAACTCTCGATAAAGAGATAAGGCTGAATCCGGACGTTTTTGATCTTGTGACGGTACCGGTCCGGATCCTGCTCGTATTCCAGTTCTTTTTTCATCTGTCCCTGACGTGCCTTCGCCGCGAGAATAATGATCGTCATGACCACCGCAAGTGCGAGAAGAACGACGAGCAGAAATTCGCCTGCATGAGTAAAGTCAAAGTAATGCCGGATATAAAATTTTCTCATGAATAATCACCTCGGCTGAAAATGCGGAATTTTTACGCTCCAGTGACCTATTTTACCGCGGAAGGTGAGGGTGTCAAGCCGGGGATACCGATTTTGCGGCTTTCTCCGAGAGCTCTCTGGCGCACTCGCCGAAGAAAGAAAGCGCCTCATCGCGGTCCATGAGATACTCTTTCGAGATAAATTCACAATACCAGTAAAAGAGTGCGGCGATCCCGGGCTCCTGGACCCGCTCGGTCAGAAAATGACCGTCTTCGCTCGAGATCTGAAGATGAAGATCCGTCGGCGTCACGTACAGGCAGGTGCGCGCGTCACGGCGCAGCGCCGGAAAATCCAGCAGGGTATACTGCCCCTTTTCGTAAAGATCCTGCCAGCGTTTCAGATAGATCAGCCGTTCTGCGCAGGAGAGCGGGGGCAGGATGGCGGAACCGATCTCGTTGACGTATCCGGTTTTTACAAAGTATTCGATGCCCTGCCGGGTGCTCAGCAATGTCAGATGTTCCCCCTGATTCAGAAGGAATGACTTCTGCTTCGGAAGAAAATCGGTCAATCCGGTGAGAAAGATTTTTTGGTCATTTTCGTCCGAAAAATTGATCCTACGTGCGAGCCGCTCAATATCCGCATCCGGATTCAGAAGAAGGATGGAGCAAAGCCCCGGATTCAGGACGTAACGCTGTATTTTCCTCCGGTCGGACTGAATGGAGCCTTGTATCTCGGAGAAAAACGAAGCCGGAGAGAGATACGTGAAATAATCAAAGGAGGTCCCGTACAGACGATCAAAAATTTCATCCCACATCGCGATCAGATCCGGTTTCTTCGAGAAGACTGCGTGATCCGCATCACGGCTGTAGACAGTGCAGGCCCGGTCCGTGATGATGATCTCGCCGGGCATCGTGCCGAAGCACTGAAGCGATGAGATATCCGTGTAGAGACAGCTCACCCGGTAATTTTTGTAATTTGCGATGAGCGGGAGAATCCGGCTGAGTGTGGTCAGGTTATAGAGCCGGCCATTCTCCGTGACGTTCCGCGCATTGTCAAATACCACGAGATGCCGGATCCGGATATCGGGGAACAGAACGCACAGATAGTGCAGCATCCCGGCCAGTTCCACGGTCAATGTGGTCGTAAACAGGCGGATTTCGCTGTTCTTCGCCGTCCCTGCGTCTGTAAGCGTGCAGAACAGCGCAAGGCGGATTTCATCGGCATCGCTGAGCACTTTTTGATCCGGGTAATCCGCGAGAATGTCTTCGGCGGAGATATCGAAGGGCACGGAGGCGGTCTTCTTCCTGCTTCCGAGATGATTCAGAAGTTCTGTGACATTGCGGCCGCCGAAGAAACGGGAAGGTCCGAGAATCGTCAGATAATAAGCGTCGCGCAAATCAAGCCATTCCCTCTGGCTCAGGCACAGAGCGTCCGAGATCCGTTTTACCATGTCGGTTCCGGACGGTTTGCGTGTGCCGTTTGCGACTTTGTACAGAGTCGAATGGTCGATCATGGTGATATTGGAAAGCTCATTCACCGTAATTTTTTTTGAGGCCAGCAGATGCCGGAATGTTGTGGAAAAGGGATTCATCGCTTTCTCCTTTGGATTTTTTATCGTGAAATCTCATAATGATATTATAGCCTGTGAACAGCCTCCCGTGGTATACTATTGATAAATTTATTCTGTAAGGAGTCCTGTCCGCAGGATGAAATGCGGACAGAGAATGATAATACAAGGGGTAATTATTATGTGTGGAATTGTTGGATTTAACGGTCATCACGAGGCGGCGGAGATCCTGCTCGACGGCCTCACAAAGCTGGAGTACCGCGGGTATGATTCCGCGGGCATCGCGGTGCGCGATGGATCAAAGGATGCGAAGATCATCAAGGCGAAGGGGCGTCTTGATCATCTGAAAGAAAAGACGGATAATGGACGATCGGTCGCAGGAACGTGCGGAATCGGCCACACCCGCTGGGCGACGCACGGCGAGCCGTCGGAGAACAACGCGCACCCTCACTGCAGCGACGATGGCAACGTCATCGGCGTTCACAACGGGATCATCGAGAATTACCAGGAATTGAAAGAGAAGCTGGTTCGCAACGGTTACCGGTTCTATTCGGAGACGGACACCGAGGTAGCGATCAAGCTGGTTGACTATTATTATAAGAAATATCTCGGTACTCCGGTTGATGCGATCAATCATGCGCTCGTCCGGATCCGCGGGTCTTATGCTCTGGAGCTGATGTTCAAGGAATATCCGGAGGAGATTTACGTGGCGAGAAAGGACAGCCCGATGATACTCGGCGTCGCGGACGGCGAGTCATTTGTGGCGTCCGATGTTCCGGCGATCCTGAAGCACACGCGCACGGTTTACTATATCGGCAATCTTCAGATGGCGCGTGTCGGCAAAGGTGAGATTACATTTTACAATCTGGATGGAGATGAGATTGAAATTGAGCCGAAGACGATCGAATGGGATGCGGAAGCCGCTGAGAAGAGCGGATATGAGCATTTCATGATGAAGGAGATCCACGAGCAGCCGAAGGCGGTTGCGGATACGCTTCATTCGGCGGTCAAAGATGGAAAGGTGGATCTTTCGGAGCTCGGACTCACGGAAGAGAGGATCCGCGATTTTCAGCAGATCTATATTGTTGCGTGCGGATCCGCATATCATGTCGGTGTCGCGGCACAGTATACGATCGAGGATCTTACGGATATCCCGGTCCGGGTCGAACTTGCATCGGAGTTCCGCTACCGTCATATTCCGCTGAATGAGAAATCTCTGGTGATTGTCATCAGCCAGTCCGGAGAGACGGCGGACAGCCTCGCGGCGCTGCGGAAGGCAAAAGAAAAAAATCTGACGACCCTCGGCATCGTCAACGTAGTCGGTTCTTCGATCGCCCGGGAGGCGGACCACGTGTTTTACACGCTCGCAGGACCGGAGATCGCCGTCGCGACGACGAAAGCGTACAGTTCTCAGCTGATTGCGACGGACTGCATCGCGATTTACTTCGGCTCCGTGCGGGGAGTGCTTTCGGACGACCGCTGCGCGGAACTGCTCGATGCGTTGGAAAAAATCCCGCAGCAGATCGAAAAAATCCTGGAGGATAAGGAACGGCTTCAGTGGTTCGCGGCGAAACAGTCGAACGCGCATGACGTCTTCTTCATCGGAAGAGGACTGGATTATGCGGCGACGCTGGAGGGATCGCTCAAATTGAAGGAGATCAGTTATGTCCATTCCGAGGCATACGCGGCGGGCGAACTGAAGCACGGCACGATCTCATTGATTGAGGACGGGACGCTGGTGATCAGCGTTCTGACACAGAAGCGGCTGATCGAGAAAACCGTCAGCAATATGGTTGAGGTCAAGAGCCGCGGGGCGTACCTGATGGGGCTCACGACGTACGGAAACTACGACATCGAGGACGTCGCCGATTTCACGACATACGTGCCGGATACCGATCCGCACTTCGCGATTTCGCTCGCGGTCGTGCCGCTTCAGCTGCTTGCGTATTACTTCTCGGTATCGAGGGGACTGGACGTCGATAAGCCGCGCAATCTTGCGAAGAGCGTGACGGTCGAATAAGAAGCCGGACAGAAGAGAAGAGTGAAGATATCGTTTGCGGAGGGGAAGGAAATGTTTTGCGGAAATTGTGGACGGGAAATTTCGGAGGAAAGCCAGTTCTGTCCGTACTGCGGGGCGAAAATCTCCCGGTCGGGCGAAGAAACCGCAGATCCGGAGAAGGTCAGCCGTGAAGAAGCGGCGGGAGACGCTGCATCAGAGACACCGGATCCGGTGTTTTCCGGAAGCGGAAGAAACGGAAAAAGAGGTCCGGGGAAGGGAAAGAAGATCGTGATGACCGGAATGCTGTGTGCAGCGGCAGCCGCGGCTGTCATCGGACTGATTCGTTTCCGGACGTTCAGAGGCGGAAACGGGGGAGCGGAAACTGCCGCAGTAAGCCTCAGCTCTCATACCGTATCTTCTCCGGCCCCTTCACAGTCGGGAGTTCATGCTTCTTCTGCAGCGGCGAAGAAGATCACTCCGACACCGGCAGGTACTTCCGGCGAAGTGCCGAAGAAGATCACTCCGACACCGGCAGGTACTTCTGGCGAAGTGCCGAAGAAGATCACTCCGACACCGGTTGATTCTTCCGCCGCGGCGGGCAACGCAAACAGCGAGGGGCCGCAGGGTGTCTCTTCGATATCCGCCGCGAAAATCACGCAGGTCATCGCCAGTTCCACGCTGGTTCAGTCTCCATACAATTATTCGGCGTGGAATCTCACGGATGGAGACCTTTCCACTGCCTGGGTTGAAGGTGCAGACGGAACCGGAATCGGTGAGAGTGTCACGTTTACATATAACGGGGTCTATTTGATGCAGGGGTTCCGTATCCGAAACGGGTATCAGAAAAAAAGTGATCTTTATACGAAAAATGCCCGCCCGAAAACCATCGAACTGATTTTTGACGATGGAAGCACGCAGGAATTCGAACTTGCGGACAGCGGCATCGCTGAGCAGACAATCCAGCTGTCCACACCGGTGAACAGCAGCAGTGTCACGCTGGTGATCAGAGATGTCTATCCGGGAACAAAGTACGAGGATACAGCGATCACGGAATTTGGCATGTATTAAGCGGAGCCGGAGGGCAGAGCCGGGGAGCGGAGCCGGAGAGCCGGCCCGGCCCGCCTGTCAGCTGCGCCGCTTTTTTTCGCGGATTCGCTCCTTCAGCCTTTCCAGCGTCTCTGTATATTTTTCGTGACGCATGGACGGAAACGCCCGGAGCAGTCTTCCGGTTCCGAAAATACTGTGTCCGGATAGATCCGCGATCAGTTCTTCCGCTCTCTTCTCAAGCATATCCCGGTTTTTTGCCAGCTCTTTCTGGTACTTTGTCTTCGCTGCTGCACGAGCTTTTCGTGCATCAAGTGTGCGGTCATTCATTTCTTCGCGCATCCTGCGCGCACGGTCTTCCAGATCCGCTTTTGCGAGAGCAGCCTGAATCTCTCCTTCTTCGACGCGCTGCGCCGTTTTCAGAGACGTATTTCCGACAAAGGAACTCAGACGGTCACTCGGTGTGCGCATCAGCCGGCGGATATGATCGAGCTCCTTCAGCTTCCGGTTCATTCCGGAGATGGTGAGCACCGTGATGATCAAATCGATCAGATAGGCCAGATAAAGAATTCCCATGATCGGCCATCCCCATTCCTCTGGTATCGCCCGCACGGTTCCGTCAGAAAGAAGAGGGTGTACGATTTTCACGACAGTGACAATCGCCAGTCCCCAGATGATGCTGAATTCAAGGCAGATATAACCGTGAAGATTCAACGGTTTATCACTGTAATCCCACCAGCGCGCGTGAAACAGGCGGTCAAGCAGCCATCCGGCGGCGAGTTCAACCCCCGTCGCAAGAAGCATTCCGAACAAAAAAAGCAGCAGCGGACTTAACTGTGACGCTCCGGATGCGGCGTTCGTTCCGGAAGAGACTACATTCCCAAGCATAAATACCACGAGCATGCCGAATCCGTATACCGGGCAGACCGGGCCGTTCAAAAACCCCCGGTTGACAATCTTTCCCTGTGTCACCGCGTGGTATATCACTTCAATTACCCATCCGAGAAAACTGTAAAGAAGAAAATACATGCAGATCTCGTAATAGGTCATTCCTGCGATCATAGCTGATCCTCCTTATGTTACTGAATCGAACGGCGGTTTACATCCTCCGCGGAGTGGTAAGTTCAGTATACCTGATCGTGCGGGCAAATCAACCGGAGGGTTGGGGTGCCCGGAGGTGAAGGTTCCACGTCAAAGGCTAAAGAAAGGACTGCCATCGCTGGCAGTCCTGAATATCGGTTGCTGATCAAAGGGTGCGTATGCGTCATCGTGTGATCGTTTGAGGTCTGTTTGCCTGCTTTTTTACAGATGCAGCACGCGATCCTTGATTTCCTGTGTTCTGCCCTGGTTCCAGAACTGGGTTCCGATGTATCCGCAGGTGCGGCGTGCGACAGACATCTTGCTCTGGTCGGTATTGCCGCAGTTCGGACAGCGCCAGATCAGCTTTCCGGTTTCGTCCTCGACGATCTGGATCTCGCCGTCGTATCCGCAGACTTCACAGTAGTCACTCTTCGTGTTGAGCTCCGCGTACATGATGTTGTTGTAGATGTACTGCATCACCGTCAGTACCGCCGGGATGTTATTCTGCATATTCGGCACTTCGATGTAGCTGATCGCTCCACCCGGGGAGAGCTTCTGGAATTCGGATTCGAATTTCAGCTTCTTGAAGGCGTCGATTTTCTCGCGGACGTTTACGTGATAGCTGTTCGTGATGTAGTTGTGATCCGTCACACCCTCGATGATGCCGAACCGCTTCTGGAGACATTTTGCGAACTTGTAGGTCGTGGATTCCATCGGGGTGCCGTACAGGGAGTAACTGATGTTTTCGGCTGTTCTCCACTGTGTGCACTTATCGTTCAGATGCCGCATGACCTTGAGGGCAAACGGTTTTGTCTCCGGATCGGTGTGGGATTTTCCGGTCATCGCGACGGCCATCTCATACAGGCCTGCGTAACCGAGGCTGATAGTCGAGTAGTTGCCGAAGAGGAGTTTGTCGATAGTCTCGCCTTTTTTCAGGCGCGCCAGCGCACCGTACTGCCAGAGGATCGGGGCGACGTCGGAGACGGTACCCATCAGTCTTTCGTGGCGACACTGCAGCGCTTTGTGGCAGAGCTCCAGGCGTTCGTCAAAGATACGCCAGAAGCAGTCGAATTTATCCTCGCCGGTCTCCCCGGACTCTTTGACGGCGGAACATGCGACGTCGACGAGATTGATCGTGACGACACCCTGGTTGAAGCGGCCGTAATATTTGTGCTGGCCCGCTTTCCAGTTGCCGGCCTCCGCTTTGTTGTCGGCGTTGCACAGGCCTTCGCGCTGCTGCTCGTTGTCCGGGGTCAGGAAACTTCTGCATCCCATGCAGGGATAGACGTCACCCTTGTCCCGCTTCATGATTTTTGCGGAAATATAATCCGGAACCATGCGCTTTGCGGTGCATTCCGCTGCGAGTTTCGTGATATCCCAGTATCTGGATCCTTCCGTGACATTGTCCTCGTCCAGAACGTAGATCAGCTTCGGGAAGGCAGGGGTGATCCACACGCCCTTTTCGTTCTTGACGCCTTCCATTCTCTGACGGAGAACTTCGCGGATGATCATCGCGAGATCTTCCCGCGTCTGTCCTTCCGGAACCTCGTCGAGGTACATAAACATCGTGACAAAAGGCGCCTGACCATTACAGGTCATCAGAGTGATCAGCTGATACTGGATCGTCTGGATTCCGCTCTTGATCTCTTCGTACAGGCGGGACTCCGTGATCTTTGCGATGATTTTCTCGTCGAGGGACTCGCCGCACATTTTGCGCTCCGCGATGACGGCGCGCTGGATTTTTTTGCGGCTGACATCGACAAAGGGAGCCAGATGCGCGAGGGTGAACGACTGTCCGCCGTACTGGTTGCTGGCTACCTGCGCGACGATCTGCGTCGTGACGTTGCAGGCAGTGAAGAAGCTGTGCGGCTTCTCGATCAGAGTCTCGCTGATGACGGTTCCGTTCTGCAGCATATCCTCAAGGTTGATGAGGTCGCAGTTGTGCTCGCGCTGCGCATAATAGTCGGAGTCGTGGAAATGGATGATGCCCTGCTCGTGAGCCTGGACGATCTCCTCCGGGAGCAGGATGCGGCGCGTCAGATCCTTGCTGACTTCGCCCGCCATGTAGTCGCGCTGCGTGGAGTTGATGACCGGGTTTTTGTTGGAATTCTCCTGCTTGACCTCCTCATTTGCCTGATCAATCAGGGAGAGAATGCCCTCGTCGGTTGTGTTGGACTTACGAGCGAGATTTCTCTTGTAACGGTAGCGCACGTATTTCTGCGCGACCTCAAAACCGCGCATCTCCATGATTCCGGTTTCGACCATCTCCTGGATGTCCTCGACGTTGAGGGCATGAGAAGCTGCCCTGACACGGGAGGTCACATTGTCCGCGACTGCCTGAATCTGGAATTCGTTCATCTGGTGGATCCGCTCGACCTCGCCGTTCGCCTTCGTGATGGCATTCACGATTTTCTGTTCGTCAAAGGGGACCTCCTCACCGCTTCGCTTGATGATATTTATTTTTATCTCAGTATCGCCGGATTTCGTATTTTCCATAGCCGGAACTTCCTCTCTGTTTTTGTGACCGCCGCCTTCCGGAGTGTCGCGTTGTGCAGCGGATGATTTATCTTCAATACATACAAAATATAGTGCCAATAAAAAAAGAAGAGCACAATATCTTGTGCTCTTCCATAATACAACATTGCGATGGAAATGCAAAGGGGGAATTATTAAAAATACAAAATACAATTTCGTACTTCTTAATATGCCTTGCCCCAGTACACCATCTTCTTTGCGGGTTTTCCGCAGCAGACGCACACATCGGAGATGTGCTCCTGATCATTCGGGATGCAGCGGCTTGTAACGCTGAGATCCTCTTTGATCTTGTCTTCGCATGCCTGATCACCGCACCACATCGCGCGGATGAATCCCGGCTTATTATCTGCGATCTCTTTGAATTCCGCGTAGTCGTGCGCGTCGTAGGTATGGGAGTCGCGGTGTGCCTTCGCCTTCTCGAAGAGGTTCTTCTGAATCTCGTCGAGAAGTGCCAAAACGGCATCTGCCAGTTCGCCGATCGGCACGATGGTCTTCTCGCGGTTGTCTCTGCGGACAAGAACGGCCTGTCCCTTCTCGACGTCTTTCGGCCCGATCTCGACGCGGAGCGGGATGCCGCGCATCTCCTGCTCGGAGAATTTCCAGCCCGGGCTCTTCTCGGAATCATCGACCGCGGTGCGGACGCCGGCGCTGCAAAGAGCGTCCCGGATCTCCTGCGCCTTGTCAAGAACCCCTTCCGCACTCTGGCGGATCGGGATGATCATCACCTGGGTCGGTGCGATTCTCGGCGGAAGAACGAGGCCGCTGTTGTCGCCGTGGACCATGATCAGCGCGCCGATGACGCGGGTCGTCATGCCCCAGGAGGTCTGGTGGACGTACTGAAGCTGGTTGTTCTGATCCGTATACTGAACGCCGAAGGCGCGGGCAAATCCGTCGCCGAAGTTGTGGCTCGTTCCGGACTGAAGCGCCTTGCCGTCGTGCATCAGGGCCTCGACGGTGTACGTTTCCTCGGCGCCGGCGAATTTCTCCTTGTCGGTCTTCCGGCCTTTGATTACCGGGATCGCGAGGACGTCCTCGAGGAAGGACGCATAGATATTCAGCATCTTGACGGTGCGCTCCGCCGCTTCCTCTGCGGTCGCGTGCGCGGTGTGACCCTCCTGCCACAGAAATTCACGTGAGCGCAGGAACGGCCGCGTCGTTTTCTCCCAGCGGACCACGGAGCACCACTGGTTGTAGAGGCGCGGAAGGTCGCGGTGAGAGTGGATATCCTTCGCGTAAAAATCACAGAAAAGCGTCTCGGAGGTCGGACGGACACAGAGGGGTTCCTGAAGCTCCTCGAGTCCGCCGCGGGTCACCCACGCCACCTCCGGCGCAAAACCCTCGACGTGATCTTTCTCCTTCTCCAGAAGACTTTCCGGGATAAACATCGGCATATAGACGTTCTGGACGCCTGTTTCCTTGAAGCGGCGGTCCAGCTCATTTTTGATGTTTTCCCAGATCGCGAAGCCGGCCGGCTTGATAGCCATGCAGCCTTTGACACTTGTGTATCCGATCAGATCCGCCTTTACGCAGACGTCGGTGTACCATCTGGCGAAATCCTCATCCATAGAGGTAATAGCTTCGACCAGTTTTTTCTCTTTTGCCATGTCGTATTTCCCTCACTGTTTTCTGTCATAAGAACGATTTTAGTGCTTTTCAAGCGGAAAAGCCTGTATTATTCTAGGTGAAATTGCATGTCTTGTCAATAATGGCCGTTTTGGCGTATCATAGATTTATTCTTATTAAAAAAGCGGGTGATTGCGATGCGGATTAAACTTCCTGCAAGTGTAAAAATGATTATCGACAGCCTGGAGGCGGCGGGATTTGAGGCGTTTGCCGTCGGAGGCTGTGTGCGCGATTCGATTCTGGATCGTGAGCCGGATGACTGGGATATCACGACTTCGGCGCGTCCGGCGGATGTGAAGCGGATCTTCCGCCGTACGGTGGACACGGGGATCGAGCACGGGACCGTGAGCGTTCTGGCCGGAGATCATGCATATGAAGTGACGACGTACCGTGTGGACGGCGAATATAAGGATTTCCGCCACCCGGAGGAGGTGTCGTTCACATCGAGCCTGCCGGAGGATCTCGCGCGCCGCGATTTTACGATCAACGCGATGGCCTACAACGAGAAGGAAGGACTCGTGGATCGGTTTGGCGGCATGGATGATCTGCAGCGGAAAGTGATCCGGTGCGTGGGCGATCCTGAGGAGCGCTTCTCTGAGGACGCGCTCAGGATTCTCCGCGCGGTACGTTTTTCCGCCCAGCTCGGCTTTGCCATTGACCGCGGGACGATGGAGGCGATCGAAACGCTTGCTCCGAATCTTTCGAAGATCAGCGCGGAGCGGATCTGCACGGAACTGCTGAAACTGATCACCTCCGATCATCCGGAATACCTGAAGGCAGCCTGGGAACTCGGCATTACAAAGGTAATTCTTCCGGAATTCGACGCGATGATGGAGACGCCGCAGCACACGCCGTACCATTATTTAAACGTCGGGGAGCATACGCTCGAGGCGATGCGTGCGGTTCAGAAGGATAAGATTCTGAGGCTGACCATGCTCCTGCATGACACGGGCAAGCCTTCCATGCGCACGACCGACCACTGGGGAATCGATCATTTTAAAGAACACGGGCCGGTCAGCGTGAAGATCGCGGATTCGGTCATGCACCGGCTGAAGATGGATAATGATACGATCGGAAAGGTGAAGATTCTGATCAAATATCACGACTGGCGGATGCATCCGGAGAGGCGGGAAGTCCGCCGTGCGATGGCGACGGTCGGAGCGGATCTTTTTCCTTATCTGATGCAGGTCCAGTATGCGGACGCGATGGCCCAGAGCGATTATATAAAGGAACAGACACTGCAGAGAATCATGAATGTCTGGGATGTCTCAAGAAAAATTGAGGAAGACGGCGAGTGTATCTCCCTTTCCCGGCTTGCGATCACCGGAAAGGATCTGATCGCAGAGGGATACCGGCAGGGGCCGGAGATCGGGGAGGCGCTGCATCAGGCGCTGGATGCGGTCATCGATGAGCCGGAGAAGAACAACCGCGGGTTCCTTCTTTCTGTCGCGCGAAAAGAGTTGGAGCGGCGCCGTTCCGCAGAGGACAAGAACACCTGAAACACCATGACACGGCGTGTATACAAATCCGGACACGGTCTGCAAAAAGGCCTGACGCGGCGCGGAAAACCGGGTGCAAAGGACCGGGAACAATGGTATAATTTAAGTATTGCAGGTGTTTAATTTATGGAGGTGTTTTATGGGTTACAGAGAGGTATATCAGTCGTGGCTGGACGATCCGTACTTCGATGAGAAAACGAAAGAAGAGCTTCGCTCGATTTCCGGCGATGAAAAGGAAATAGAGGAGCGGTTTTATAAAAATCTGGAATTCGGTACGGCCGGCCTTCGGGGGATCATCGGCGCGGGTACAAACCGGATGAATATTTATACGGTCCGCAAGGCGACCCAGGGACTCGCAAATTATATCCTGAAGGTCGGCGGCGCGGCAAAGGGCGTCGCGATCGCGTACGATTCCCGCCATATGAACACGGAGTTCGCGGACTGTGCGGCGCTGTGCCTGGCGGCGAACGGTATTAAAGCGTACGTATTCGAGTCGCTGCGGCCGACGCCGGAGCTGTCCTTTGCGGTACGGTATCTCAACTGTATCGCCGGGATCAACATCACGGCGAGCCATAATCCGGCGGAATATAACGGCTACAAGGTTTACTGGGAGGACGGCGCGCAGATCACGCCGCCGCACGACACCGGAATCATGGACGAGGTCGCGAAGGTGGAAAAATGGTCGGAAGTCCGGACGATGGAGAAGGACGAGGCCGTTATCCGGGATCTGTATCAGGTCATCGGAGCCAATGTCGATGTCCCGTATCTTGAGGCGCTGAAGAGTCAGGTCCTTCATCCGGAGGCGATCCGGGCGATGGCGAAAGATCTCAAAATCGTCTACACGCCGCTTCACGGGACGGGAAATATCCCGGCGCGCAAGATCATGCGTCAGCTCGGATTTGAAAATGTTTATGTCGTGGATGAGCAGCGGCTTCCGGACGGCAGTTTTCCGACCGTTCCGTACCCGAATCCGGAGGCGGAGGATGCGTTTGCCCTCGGCCTTGCGCTCGCGAAGAAAGTTGATGCGGATCTTGTTCTCGCGACGGATCCGGACGCGGACCGGCTCGGCGTGCGCGTAAAGGATAAAGAAGGCGTTTACCATGATCTGACCGGAAACATGTCCGGAAGCCTTCTGGCGGATTATGAGATCGGTCAGCGCAAGGCGGTAAAGGGACTTCCGGAGGACGGCGCGCTGATCTCCACGATCGTTTCGAGCAACATGGCAGGGGCGATCGCGAAGTATTATGGTGTGAATTTCATCGAGGTTCTGACCGGATTCAAGTACATCGGTCAGCAGATTCTGAAGATGGAGGAGACCGGGAAGGGAACGTATCTGTTCGGCTTTGAGGAGAGCTACGGATGCCTGATCGGAACCCACGCACGTGACAAGGATGCGATCGTCGCGGTGATGGCGCTCTGCGAGGCGGCTGCCTTCTACAAGCAGCAGGGCAAAACCCTCTGGGATGTCATGATCGGGATATACGAGCGCGTCGGTTATTACAAAGATGCGATCAAATCGATCGGTCTTGCCGGCAAGGAAGGACTCGAAAAGATCCAGTCGATCATGGAGACCCTCAGAAAGAATCCGCCTGCTGAGATAGGCGGCTGCAAAGTTCTGGCGATCCGTGACTATAAGAAGGATGAGCGCGTCGATCTTGCAAGCGGCAGGAAGACAGCGACCGGCCTTCCGGAGTCGAACGTTCTGTACTATGAGCTGGAAGACGACGCCTGGGTCTGCGCGCGTCCCTCCGGAACCGAGCCGAAGATCAAATTTTATTACGGCGTGCGGGGCACTTCTCTTGAGGACGCGGACGCCAGATCGTGCAAAATGGATCACGCCCTCGGGACAATGATTGAAAAAATGATGTAAGAGCCTGAAATCGTCCGCTGTTTTGTGCGAACCGCACAATGTTATCTTGACAAAGAGAGTCGGCTGCGTTTATATATAATGTAGGTTAGATTTATCTTTAGGAGGATTTACAGATGAACAAAACAGAACTTGTTGCAGCGGTTGCCGAGAAAGCGGACCTTTCCAAAAAAGAAGCAGAAGCTGCAGTTAAGGCTTTTATTGATTCCGTTGCTGAAGAACTGAAGAAGGGCGAGAAGGTACAGCTTGTAGGATTCGGAACCTTCGAGGTCTCCGAGAGAGCTGCACGTCAGGGAAGAAATCCGCAGACCGGCGAGACGATTGAGATCGCGGCTTCCAAAACGCCGAGATTCAAAGCAGGCAAGGCACTCAAGGATCTGGTTAAATAAATGAGGCTGGACAAGTATCTCAAGGTAACAAGGCTGATCAAACGGAGGACCGTTGCAAATGAGGCCTGTGACGCCGGAAGGGTACTGCAGAACGGAAAACCGGCGAGAGCGTCTTCTCCCGTAAAAGCCGGTGATCGTCTGGAAATCCTCTTTGGCACGAAGTCTGTTCAGGTGGAAGTTCTGGATGTGAAGGAAACTGTCAAGAAGGATGAGGCGCAGAACCTCTTCCGTTATATCTGAATCGAAGTGAGAGACATGCGGAACAGACACGCGATGCGCGGAATCATTTTCGTGGTTCTGATATTAATGGCTGTGCTGCTGGTTCAGAGCAGCCGCCTGGATAAACGGATTGCGGCAGCCGATCAGCAGATTTCCGAGCTGGACAGTCAGACGAAGAGCGAAGAGAAGCGCACCGATGAGATCAAAGATCTGCAGGATTATATGCAGAGCGATGAATACAAGGAACAGGTTGCCAGGGACAAGCTCGGCATGGTGAAAGATGGCGAGATTATCTTCAAGGAATCCGATGGAAACTGAAGGGTTCGCGATATAAAAACGTATGGCCCCCGCTCACTGCACATTTCGTCAGTTATGGCAGTGAGAGGGGGTTGTTTTGTTTGATGCGGGAGAAGACAGATGAGCAGAGGTCTGAAAGAAAGGGTGCGCATTTACATCGCGCAGCACGGTATGATCCGGGAGTCCGATGTGGTCTGCGTCGGTTGTTCGGGCGGCGCGGATTCGACGCTGCTGCTTGTTCTGCTCTGTGAATTCCGTGCGGAACATGCATTCGGATTCCCGTTTTCCGTGACAGCCTGTCATGTGAATCATCACCTGCGCGGCGATGAGAGTGACGGGGACGAGCAATATGTGAGAGAACTCTGCAGAACACTCGGCGTTCCGCTCTGGTGCGCGCAGGAAGATGTCGGGGCCAGGGCGGAGAGAACCGGGACCGGCCTTGAAGAAGCCGGACGGGAGGCGCGTATCGGAGTTTTCAGGGAATGTCTGAAGAACCGCAAAGCGACGAAGATCGCGCTCGCGCATCACGCGGATGATCAGGCAGAGACGGTGCTCTATCATCTCGCGCGGGGCGCGGCACTGGCAGGACTTTCCGGTATGCGCCCGGTGAACGGGCGGGTGATCCGGCCGTTTCTTCAGGTGCCGCACAGGGAGATCTGCGCGGAACTGGAGAAAAGAGGGATCCATTGGAGGACGGACAGCTCGAATGAGTCGGATCAGTTCGCAAGGAACCGGATCCGCCGCGTGCTGATCCCGGAACTTGAGCGGGATGTCAACGAAGGTGCTTCACGTCACATCGCAGGGGCTGCGGAGATGATCCGAATGGCGGATGATTTTATCGCGCAGGAGACGAAGGCGCGGGCAGAGAAGTACGTCCGTGTTCTTTCCGGAGAGGATGCGGCCTGTGCGGATGGCACGGCCTGTCGGAGGGGTGTTCTCCGGGTCTGCGGCGCGCTCCTGTCCGAGCCGGAGATCATCCGGCGCAGCGTGCTGATGGACTGCCTCTGTACCCTGGCGGAGAGAAGAAAGGACATCGGGAGGGTTCATGTCGAGAGTCTGCTCGATCTCTTCGGACGTGAGACGGGAAAACGCATCGAACTGCCGTACGGGATCCGCGCGTTCCGGATACCGGATGGAATTGTGATCGCAGGTGCGGATGCGGGATATACGGAGCCGGAAAGAGAGGAATTTTCGCCGGCAGTGACCGCGAAAGCGGAGCCGGTCCGGATCACAAAAAGCGGCATATACCGGTTTGGCGATGTGCTGATCGAAGCGGAGATCATGAGGCGCGGGGAGATTGCAAACAGTGCGGCGGCAGACAGTGGAAAGTGCGGATCCGCTGCGCCGGAGAGGGGGGCGGAGCGCCTCTGCGTCCCGCAAAAAACATATACGAAATGGTTGAATTATGATAAGATAAAAAAAGGACTTTTGATCCGAAACCGGATTCCGGGCGACTATCTGACACTGGATGACGGCGGAAGAAAACAGAAGCTGAAGAACTATTTTATCAACAGCAAGATCGGACGGGATTACAGAGACAGGATCATCCTGTTGGCGGAGGATTCTCACGTATACTGGGCGGTCGGCGGGCGCATCAGCGCCGCTGCGAAGATCGGTCCCGATACGGAGCGGGTGATCCGGATTGCGGTAATACGAACGGATGGAAACGGAGGTTCCGTACTATATGGATAAGCATCATGTCGAGGTGATGATAGACGAGCAGACTGTGGATAAGAGAATCGCGGAGATCGGAGCGAAGATCAGCGAGGATTACAAGGGGAAAAACGTCCATATGATCTGCGTGCTCAAGGGCGGCGTATTCTTTATGTGCGAGCTGGCGAAACGGGTGAGTGTTCCGGTGAGCATGGATTTCATGTCGGTGTCCTCCTACGGCAGCGGCACGAAATCAAGCGGCGTGGTGAAGATCGTCAAGGATCTTGACGAGCCCCTCGCGGGAAAGGATGTGCTGGTCGTCGAGGATATCATCGATTCCGGAAGAACGCTCAGCTATCTTCTGAAAAATCTGCAGTCGAGAAAACCGGCGAGCCTGAAGCTCTGCACGCTGCTTGACAAGCCGGAGCGCCGCGTGGTCGACGATGTCCGGGTGGATTATACCGGATTTGAAGTTCCGGACGTATTTGTCGTCGGTTATGGTCTTGATTACGATCAGAACTATCGCAATCTGCCGTATATCGGCGCGGTGAAATTTGATGAATAAGAGGAGAATGTGACAGCGTGACAGGAAGAAGAAGCTGGAATATTTACATGATTGTGATTACGCTTCTCATGATCTTTCTTCTGCTCGTCCCAAGCATGATGAACCGGCGGAGTTTCGTCTCAAATGATGATTACCGGAGTCTGCTTTCGAGCGGTCAGATTCAGAGCGCGGAAATCAGTCAGAATTCACAGGTTCCGACCGGAACCGTCAACTTCACGTTGAAGGACGGCACCGGGGAGCGGATCTATGTGAGTGACGTCGGCAAGGCTGCCGATGAACTTGAAGCGAACGGCGTCGATGTGACGATGCGGAATGTCTCGCACAACGGGATGTTTGAGGCGGTTATTCTGCCGGTCATCCTCTGCGGCGTGGTGCTCGTGATCGTCTACGTATTGATCGGAAGGCAGGCGGCCGGCGCGAATAACGCGAATGCCAGGATGATGAACTTCGGCAAGAGCCGGGCGCATATGTCGACCGATAATGACAAGAAGGTGCGCTTTTCGGACGTAGCCGGACTGGAGGAAGAAAAAGAGGAGCTGCGGGAAATCGTCGAATTTCTCCGGGAACCGCAGAAGTATCAGCGGGTCGGAGCCAGAATCCCGAAGGGAGTGATTCTCGTCGGGCCTCCGGGAACCGGAAAAACCCTTCTCGCGAAAGCGGTGGCCGGAGAAGCGGGCGTTCCGTTTTTCTCGATTTCGGGCTCGGATTTCGTCGAGATGTTTGTCGGTGTCGGCGCATCCCGCGTGCGCGATCTGTTTGAAGACGCAAAGAAAAATTCGCCCTGCATCGTTTTTATCGATGAGATCGATGCGGTCGCCAGAAGACGGGGAACCGGCATGGGCGGCGGCCACGACGAGAGGGAGCAGACGCTGAATCAGCTGCTCGTCGAGATGGACGGCTTCGGAATCAATGAAAACATCATCGTCATGGCGGCGACGAACCGCGTGGATATTCTGGATCCCGCGATTCTGCGGCCGGGGCGTTTCGACCGGCGTGTAGCCGTCGGAAGGCCGGATGTCCGGGGACGAGAAGAGATTCTGAAGGTTCATGCGAAGGGCAAACCGCTCGGCGACGATGTGGATCTGAAGTCGATCGCACAGACGACGGCGGGATTTACGGGCGCGGATCTGGAGAATCTGCTGAATGAAGCGGCGATCGCCGCGGCGAAGGACGACCGTTATTATCTGACACAGGCGGATATCAAGGGGGCCTTCGTGAAGGTCGGCATCGGGGCCGAAAAGCGGAGCAAGGTGATTTCCGAGAAGGAAAAGCGGATCACGGCCTATCATGAGGCGGGTCACGCGATTCTGTTCCATGTGCTGCCGGATATGGATCCGGTATACACGATCTCGATCATACCGACGGGAGCAGGGGCGGCCGGTTATACGATGCCGCAGCCGGAGCGCGATGAGATATTCAACACGCGCGGCAAGATGCTTCAGACGATCACCGTCGATCTCGGCGGACGGGTCGCGGAGGAACTGGTATTTGACGATATCACGACCGGTGCTTCGCAGGATATCAAACAGGCGACGGATCTTGCCCGTGCGATGGTCATGCAGTACGGGATGTCCGATAAGATCGGGCTCGTTAATTATGGAAACGATTCCGAAGAGATCTTTATCGGCCGTGACTGGGGGCAGACGAAGAGTTTCAGTGAAGAGGTAGCCTCGCAGATCGACACGGAGGTCCGATCGATCATTGAGAACTGCCACAAGCGCGCGAAAAAACTGATCGAGGCACATCGGTATGTACTGGATGAGTGCGCACGTGAGCTGATGGAAAAGGAAAAACTGAATCGTCACGAATTTGAGGCAATTTTTGAGGCGGAAGCAAAGCAGCTGGAAGAGAAAACCGACAAAATGCACAAAAAATAAATAATAAATTTGTGAATGTTGTGTAGCCTTTTTCGGCAAAGGGTGGTATTATCATAATCGTAAAAACCCCCCAATACATTATAGTTTTTGCTACACCCCATAAGAAGAAATACCTTCTCTAAAAAAAGACAGCCTCACGGCTGTCTTTTTTCGTCTCTGCACACCGGCTGGAGCAAAAAGAATGAATATTTTCAGAGCAGAGAAGTGTGATGACAGGATATGCCGGGGGAGAATAGATGGATTTACTGAAAAATCAGGAATACATGCTGCTTATGCGGCCGCTCTTAAACAAACAGGCATTGTACAGCGATGAAACAGAGATGTTCCTGACACCGTATGACCCCGATCCGGGCGAGAATCTGCGGATCCGGTTCCGGACCGCGAAGGACAACGTGGACCTCGTATATCTGGTCCTCGATAATGAGCGGATCCCGATGCAGATCGAGATCTCGCGGAACGGATTTGATTATTATGAGGGGCAGATCGTCACACCGGAGGATCCGTTCCGCTATTATTTCGAGATTCACGTAGGCGCGCTCGTGTGCTATTTTAATCGTCTCGGAGTCTGCCGGGACGCACAGCCGATGTACGCATTCAGCGTGGCGCCGGGATTTCATACGCCGGCCTGGGCACAGGGCGCGGTGCTCTATCAGATTTATACGGACCGGTTCTGCAACGGAGATCCTTCGAACGATGTTCTGACGGATGAGTACAGCTATATCCATCAGCATGTACAGAGAATCGAGGACTGGAACAAGCCGATCGAGGGTATGGATGTGCGGAATTTCTACGGCGGCGATCTGCAGGGCGTGATCGACAAACTCGATTATCTCGCAGATCTCGGCGTGGAGGCGATTTATTTCAACCCGCTGTTCGTCTCCCCGTCCAATCATAAATACGACATACAGGATTATGATTATATCGATCCGCACCTCGGGAAGATCGTCTCGGACGATGGAAATCTTCTTGCGGACTGGGATCAGGACAACACGCATGCACGCCGGTACATCAACCGCGTCACAGGAAAGGCAAACCTTGAAGCCAGCAATGAACTGTTCGCGGAACTTGTGAATCAGGCGCATAAGCGGAAGATCCGGGTGATTCTGGACGGCGTCTTCAATCACTGCGGCTCCTTCAACAAATGGATGGACCGGGAGCGGATCTATGAGTGCAGCGGCGATTCGTACGAGAAAGGCGCCTATATCGCCGAGGACAGTCCGTATCACAATTTTTTCCGGTTTTTTGACCGCAACTGGCCGTACAACGACAACTACGACGGCTGGTGGGGGCACAAGACCCTGCCGAAGCTGAATTACGAGGCGACGGATGAACTTCGCGACGAGATCTACCGGATCGCGAAAAAATGGGTCTCACCGCCGTATAACGCGGACGGGTGGAGACTCGATGTGGCCGCCGATCTCGGTCATTCGAAGGAGTACAATCACGAATTCTGGAAGGGTTTCCGGAAGGTTGTGAAAGAGGCAAACCCGCACGCGGTGATCGTGGCGGAACACTACGGGGATGCGGCCGAGTGGCTGCAGGGCGACGAGTGGGACACGGTCATGAACTACGACGCTTTCATGGAACCGATCTCCTGGTTTCTGACCGGCATGGAGAAGCACAGCGACTCCTTCCGTCAGGATCTTCTCGGGAATGATACGACTTTCGTGGACTCGATGCGGTATTCGATGGCGCAGTTCCATATGCCCTCGCTGCAGATCGCGATGAATGAGCTGGACAATCACGATCATTCCCGCTTTCTGACCAGGACGAATCACTACGTCGGCCGCATCGAGAACAGTGGGAGAGAAGCGGCAGATAACGGTGTTGACCGCGCCGTCATGCGCGAGGCGGTTATCTTTCAGATGACCTGGCCGGGCGCGCCTACCGTGTATTACGGCGATGAGGCGGGGGTCTGCGGATTTACCGATCCGGACAACCGGCGGCCCTACCCCTGGGGACGGGAGGACCGGCAGATGCTGGAATTTTACCGCGAGGCGATCGCGCTGCATAAATCGTACCGGGTGCTGCGGAACGGAAGCGTCACGCTCCTGCATCACGAGAGGGACGTCATGTCCTTTGCACGCTTCAGCGCGACCGAGCGGATCATCGTGCTGATGAATAATCGTGCGGAACCGGTGACCTGCGATCTTCCCGTCTGGGTCACGGGGCTGTCCAGAACGAAAAACTTTGTCTCCCTCCGGCGTGTATTCAAGACCGATGAAGAGGGCTACTCCACGCGCGAGAGGGAAATGTTCGCGGAATATGGCGTGCTGAATGTTACGATCGGTCCGAAGAGCTCGATTGTTTTATATCATACGGAGCGCCCGAAGCGGGAAAACAGTGCGCGGGAGATCCACAATGTCGATTATCGGGCGTACGGCGGATCCGGTGTACAAAACCGGGGGTGGACCCAGCAGAGAAGCAGAAAAAACTTGCAAACCATACGCAAATAAGATAAGATTGTTACGTTAATTGGGCGGTTTCCCGAGTGGCCAAAGGGGACAGACTGTAAATCTGCTGGCGATGCCTTCGGTGGTTCGAATCCACCACCGCCCAGTCTGCCGCAGTGGCGGAATTGGCAGACGCCCGGGACTTAAAATCCCGTGGGTAGTGATACCCGTGCCGGTTCGATCCCGGCCTGCGGCATAAAGGGGCTGACACATTGACGCGGGTTGATGTGCAGCCCTTTTTGCATATCTTTTTTTGAATTGCAATTTTCCATAGAATGAGATAGTATAAAACTATATGTGAAAAAGCTCACGAAGCGCGTATTTCAAGTATAGGAGGAATTATTATCATGAGCAACGAATTAAAGGGAGCTTGTATCGTAGGCCAGTCCGGCGGCCCGACTTCGGTCATCAACTCCAGTCTGTACGGCGTAGTCGACACGGCGCTGAAGAACCCGAATATCACAAAGGTATACGGCGCTGAGCACGGCATCGTCGGCGTTCTGAATGACCGCCTGTTTGATATGGGCGAGGAAGATCCGAACGAGCTGAAGCTCCTTCTGCACACTCCGTCATCCGCACTGGGCTCCTGCCGCTACAAGATCGCGGATCCGGATGATGATGATACGGATTACAAGAAAATCCTTGAGATCTTCAAGAAATATAACGTCCGCTATTTCTTCTACAACGGCGGAAACGATTCTATGGATACCTGCAACAAGATCTCCAAATACATGCAGAGAGTCGGCTATGAGTGCCGTGTGATGGGCGTTCCGAAGACCATCGACAACGATCTGTACGGAACGGACCACTGCCCGGGATTCGCGTCCGCGGCGAAATTTATCGCGACGACCTGCTGCGAGATTTATCAGGATGCTCATGTATATGACAAGGGCCAGGTTACGATCATCGAGATCATGGGAAGACATGCGGGATGGCTGACCGGCGCGGCTGCATGCGCAAGCGCGAAGGGAATGGGTCCGGATCTGATCTACCTTCCGGAGGTGGATTTCGACATGGATCAGTTCCTCGCTGATGTCGAGCGCATCTACAAAGAGAACAACAACTGCATGGTAGCGGTTTCCGAGGGACTTCACTACGCGGACGGAACGTTCGTATCCGAGGCGAAGACCTCCGCGACGGACGGATTTGGCCATGCTCAGCTGGGCGGTCTCGCTGCTCATCTGGCAAATGTCGTCAAGGAGAAGACCGGTGCGAAGGTTCGTCCGATCGAGCTCAGCCTGATGCAGAGATGCGCGGCGCACTGCGCTTCCGAGACGGATATCGAGGAGTCCTACGCTTCCGGTAAGGCGGCGGTCGAAAACGCGGTGGCAGGAATCACCGACAAGATGGTCGGATTCAAGGTTTCCCGCGAGGGCGGATACAAGTGCGAGACCGAGCTCCTGCCGCTGACCGAAGTTGCGAACACGGAGAAGAAGGTTCCGCTTGAGTGGATCAACAAAGAGCACAACAATGTCACAAAAGACATGGTTGACTATGTGATGCCGCTCATTCAGGGCGAGCCGGACATCCCGAAGGAGGATTCCCTTCCGAGATTCGCAAAACTGAAAAAGGTTCTGGCTAAATAATTATAATCCATAACCGAGCAGAAATAACATTCCGCCGCGGACCGGTATCATTCCGGAACCCGCGGCGGAATTGTTATGTCCGGATTATTATAGTTTTCGTCTTTATCTGCAATTGTACCGTTGCGCGTTCTGTGGTACTTTAATGCAGGATGGAAACGGGGATCAAAAGAATCCCGAACTCAGATCAAACAGGGGACAGCATTATGGCTATGGTAAAGGAAAAAGGGTTTTACAGTAATTTCTTCTCGATGTGGATCGTGCTGGTTCTTCAGAATGTCGTCACGCTGAGCGTCAACCTGGCGGACAACATGATGCTGGGCGCGTACAGCGAGACGTCTCTCTCCGGCGTTGCGGCTGTGAATCAGGTGCAGTTCATCTATCAGTACCTGCTGCTGGCGGTCGGTGAAGGAATTGTCATCATCGGAAGTCAGTATTTCGGAAAGAAAAACACGGATCCGATCCGGAAACTGTCCGGACTGGCGCTCCGCATCGCACTGGTGATGGCGGTCATTCTGTTTGCGATCATGTCGATCTTCCCGCATCTGGTCCTGTCGGCCTTCACGACCGATGAGGCGATCATTCAGGAAGGGATGCGGTACGTGACCGTGATCCGGTTCACCTATTTCTTCTTCGCGGTGACACAGATTTTGCTCGCGACGCTTCGAAGCACCGGCGTCGTCAACATTGCGCTGTATCTTTCCGTGATCACGCTGCTGATCAACTGCTCGATCAACTACACCCTGATTTACGGCCATTTCGGCGCGCCGCGGATGGGCGTCGTGGGAGCGGCGATTGGAACACTCGTCGCGCGGATCATCGAGACGACGGTTGTGATCCTCTATATGATCCGGAAGGAGAAAAACATCCACCTGAAAGCCGCGGATGTGGTGCGGGGGACAGATCCGGTGCTCGCACAGGACTACGTGAAGGTGATCATTCCGATGCTCATTATCAATGCGCTGTGGGGATTCAACAACGCGGTGCAGAACGCGATTCTCGGCCATATGACGGCGCGCGCGATCGCCGCGAACAGTGTCGCGACCACGCTGTTCCTGATGGTCAAATCCACAGGGCAGGGCTCCGCGTCGACCGCTTCCTTCATCGTCGGACACGCGATCGGCGAGGGCAAAAAGGATCAGCTCCGCGATTACGCGAAAACACTTCAGATTCTCTTCCTGCTGATCGGAATCGCATCCGGACTGATTCTCTATCTGATCCGCGTCCCGATCCTGAATGTTTATAATCTGACGCCGGAGACGAAGGAGATGGCGAACCGCTTCCTGATCATTCTCTCGGTTGTCTGCGTGGGCATGTCGTATCAGATGCCGACGAACGCCGGCATTATCCGCGGCGGCGGCGATACGAAGTACTGCATGATCGTTGATTTGGTCAGTATCTGGGGCATTGTTATCCCGATCTCCTTCATCATGGCGTTTGTCGTGAAGGCGTCCCCGGAGATCGTCGTCATCTGCCTGAACGCGGACCAGATCTTCAAGGGAATCCCCGCGTTCATCAAGTGCAACTACGGACATTGGGCGAAAAAGCTCACACGCGACGACGCGGACGGGGAAGGCGAGGCAGCGGCAGGCTGATATCTTCCGCTTAAGAACACGGATACTGAAAAACCCTCCCGGGAGGATGACCAAAAATCATCCGCCCGGGAGGGATCCTGTTCCGCTTCAACGAGGGAATCCACACACCCGTCACCGGGAATTGTGAAGCAGCCCTCTAAAACGGCTTTCCGGAACCAGAACCCGTCCCGGTACGCCTCCGCCATCTTATCAGGGCGAATATCTTTCAAGTGCACATGTCCGATTCTCGGACCGAACTCACGGGCCGCGGCATCGGCGTCTTCCTTTGCAAAGGTGAAGTGGCCGGTATCAAAGCAAAGGAAAACAGATTCAGAGCCCGGTTCAGAACGACCGGATCTGTCGGAAACTTTCCTCCGATCTCTGTACCCTGAAATCCGGCAAGCGCCGCCTCTGAAATCATCTGTTCGAATGTCAGTTCTCCGCCGAGCTGCGGCATATCATCGTTTGTCCATCCGATCGGCGCGATTCCAAGTTTTACATTATTAAACACGTTTTTTCTCCTGTGAACCAAAAGAGGTCAGATGCTTCTTCAGTTGTTCCAAATGCCGAGCTTTTTCATCTTGGAAATATAATCCTGGACGGTATCGGAAGAAACAACTTCGTATCCGGAATCGATGAACGAATCTAATTTTTCACCCTTGATGGCACGAACGCAAGCTTCGATCGTTTTGTAGCCCATCTCATAGCCGAGCTGTGCCACATCGAGATCGACGGTCTTGCCGATGTTTTCAATCTGCGCCTGATTGCCGTCAAAGCCGCACATTACGGTATTTTCATATGCCTCCAGGTTTGCGTCAGCTTTTGCTTTCGCAGCCGCAGCACCCGTATTGTCATCCGTACACAGAACGACATCCACACCGTCCGGATATTTCTGCATGATACCTTCCATTGCCGTCGTGGCTTTGTCCGGCTGTGAGTCACAGTACTGGACATCGACGACTTTTCCGCCGGCTTCCTCGATGCCTTCAGTGTAACCCTTCAGACGGGCCTCGTGCGTCTCGTCACCCTGGACACCGGTCAGAACGACGGCGGTCGGAGCCTTGCTGCCGCGTTTGATTGCTTCTTCCGCGGCTGCTTTTCCACCGGCCTTTGCGGCAGCTTCATTTCCGGTTCCGACGAAGGTGCTTTTATTCTTGGAATCAAAATCTGAATTGAAAGCTACAAAAGCAATGCCGCTGTCGCTTGCGGCGTCGACTTGTGTGGCGACGCTTTCCGACTGAGCCGGCGCAACTGCAATTGCATCGTATTTGCCGCTTCCGATGGCAGTTTCCAACATGTTGATCTGCGCATCGTAGTCGGTTGCCGAGGTCGGAGACTGAATGTCCAGGTCAATGTTATTTTTATCCGCACAAGCCTTGGCACCTGCCATCACTCGTTTAAAGTGCTCATCCGTGTGGATTACAATCATGCTCTTTTGAAAAAACTCAAAAATAAATCAGACCCTGGAAAAATGACGAATCTATCTTATCATCTAGCTGGGATAGCCCGTGAACTATAACGATTTGTCTGGTAAATTCGGACAAATTTCGGGCGATTTATAGAAAAACAGCATGGCAAATAGTATAATGACAGTATTCAGTGAGAAATTTGCGGATTGGAGACAGGATGAAATCATTTGATCAGGATGTCATGGCCTTATGGGCGAAGAAAGAGGAAAGAGGAAGCCGGTTTTTCTGGCTTCCTCTGATTGTTCATCTCGCTGATACGATGAATGTTTCCAGATGGCTTTGGAGCAATTGGATCAGCGACAGCCAGAGGGAGTTCTGCGTAAATGAGACAGCCCCTGCTGAGGAAGATACCGCATTAAATCTGGCGGCGTTTCTAGGGGCAATTCATGACATCGGCAAAGCCACTCCTGCATTCCAGATACAGAAAGGGTATCAGAATTCTCCGGATCTGGACGGAATGCTTCTCGAAAAGCTGGAACAGAGCGGTTTTGCAGGAATCGCTGATTTATCGCTTGTCAATCGGGAAAGGTCGCATCATTCGATCGCCGGCGAATACCTGTTGAAAAATGAATTTGGGGTCAGGGATGACATCGGATCGATTGTCGGCGGCCACCACGGAAAACCGGCGGACGATCTCTTTATGATAGAGGATCAGCAGGCCTATACTGAAAACTATTTTCAATGCGGCGGTGATCATTCGGAAACAGGTGAAAGATGGAGGTGTGCGCGGCGCGAAATCTTTCAATGGGCACTGGATTCCAGCGGATTTGACAGCGCCGGGAGGCTGCCGGAAATCAGTCAGCCGGCGCAGGTGATTTATTCCGGTCTGCTGATTATGGCGGACTGGATTTCCAGCAATCGTGAGTATTTTCCGCTGATTGATGTGGAATCAGATTCGATGCCGGATTGTACGGAACGATACAGAAAGGGCGTAACACTTTGGGGCGCGGATCTGCCGATTCAGATAGAAAGCTATCCGGAGGCAGAAGAACTTTTTGTTCGCCGTTTCGGTTTCAAACCGAGAGAGTTTCAGAATACCGTCTGCCGCACAGTCAGTCAGATAAAAAACCCGGGAATCATGATTCTGGAAGCGCCTATGGGGGTGGGAAAAACGGAGGCCGCACTTGCCGCAGCGGAAGAAGTTGCGGCAAAGGCAGGAAGCAGCGGGCTGTTTTTCGGATTGCCGACGCAGGCTACTTCAAACGGAATGTTTGGAAGAATTCGTCAATGGCTGGAAACACTTACGAGCGAGTATGACACAAAACAATCGCTGCGACTGTGTCATGGGAAAGCCGCCCTGAATGAAGAGATGAACAATCTGAAAAGCGCGGCGTCAGCGCAGGGCATCGATATCGATGATGGGGGCAGCGGAAGCGTTTATGTAAATGAATGGTTTTCCGGCAGGAAGAAGACATCACTTGATGATTTTGTGGTCGGGACAGTTGATGGATTCTTACTGACTGCGCTGAAACAGAAGCACCTGGCGCTGCGTCATCTCGGATTCAGCAAAAAAGTTGTGATTATCGATGAAGTGCACGCATACGATGCTTATATGCAGCAGTATCTGGAAGAAGCAATCCGTTGGATGGGTTCATACGGGACGCCGGTCATTCTTGCCTCCGCAACCTTGCCGCCGGATAAGCGAAAGAGTTTCATTTCGGCTTATCTGAAGGGAATGGGGTTAAAAAACAGGGAGATTGAATTTCCAGAGGCGATTTCCGGATGCAGCTACCCGCTGGTGAGTTACAGCGAGGGACGTGAGGTTAAGGTTCAGAAGGATTTTTCCCCGGTAAAAGATAAGATCGTCCATGTAAAAAAGCTGGATGAAGAAGAATTATACGGAAAACTGGATGAGCTCCTGAACGGCGAAGGCGTCATTGGAGTCATTGTGAATACAGTCAGAAGAGCACAGAAATTTGGAGAAGCGTGTAAAAAGCGTTTCGGGGAAAATACGGTTGATGTGCTTCACTCGGCGTTCATCGCCGAAGACCGGGTGAAAAAGGAAACAGATCTGATGAGTATGATCGGTAAGCACGGGAACCGTCCTCAGAGAAAGATCATCATAGGCACGCAGGTTATGGAGCAGTCCCTTGACATTGACTTTGATGTACTGATTACGGATCTCTGCCCGATCGATTTGCTGCTCCAGAGAATCGGCCGTCTGCAAAGACATGATATTGAACGGCCCGCAAAGTTCAGGGAGCCTTGCGTATATATAATGGGAACAAGTGACCGGCTGGAATTTGAAAGAGGATCGGAGCGAATCTATGGATCCTATTTTCTCATACGTACGCAATTTTATCTGCCGGATGAAATAAGAATTCCCTCAGATATTCCGATTTTGATTAATGAGGTGTATGGGGATGAGACTCCGGAATTGCCCGGCGATCTCATGAGTGCCTATCAGAGAAGCTGCGAGCGCATGAAAGCGCTGCAGGAAGACAGAAAATTCAAGGCGATGACGTATCGTGTCGGGCATCCGGGAAGCAAAAAGAACCTGATTGGATGGCTGAAAAATCCGGATCAATCGAACAGTGATGAGATGGCCTCTGCTCAGGTTCGGGATATCACCGAAACGATTGAGGTCATCGCTGTGAAAAGGGTCGGGAGCGGGTATGGAACGTTTAGCAGCGGGGAGGATATTTCCGGCCGGGTTGATGATCCGCAGATTGCGAGAGAGCTGGCCGGGCAGACCTTACGCTTGCCAAATTATGTTACAGCGGGGGTCGGGATTTCTCATCTCATTGACGATCTTGAGAAATACAACCGGCAATATTTATCGGAATGGCAGGAACAGCCCTGGCTGGAAGGATCCCTTGGAATCATTTTTGATGAGGAGGGAAGGTTTAAGCTGGGCGATACGATTCTGAAGTATGACAGTAAATTCGGACTGCAAGAGGACAAAGAATATGGGAAGGTTTAATCTATTGGATGAGCCGTGGATTGCGGTGTTGACTGAGGAGAGCGGGTGCAAAAAGAACGTTTCTATGTCTGAGTTTTTTCGGAATGCAGAGAAATACAAGACGCTGGCAGGAGAAATGGAAACTCAGAATTTTGCCGTGATGCGTTTTTTGCTGGCTGTCGTTCAGACTGTGTTTTCGAGGTTTGATTTTCAAGGTGAGATCCTTCCCGGAGTTTATCTCGATGAAAGATGGGCTCAGACGGAGCCGGTCGATGAGGATGACTGGCCGGATTACTGCGCTGCGGCAGACGAATGCTGGGATCTGTTATACAGGAACGGCGCCTTTCCGGGTATTGTTACCGATTATCTGGAAAAATGGAGAGACCGGTTTTATCTGTTTGATGACGGGCATCCGTTTTATCAGGTGAATCAGCGGGAAATGGATGAGATCATGGAACAAATACCGAAAAGAAGCCAGCCAACATCGATTTTTGGTAAGAATTTAAACCGGACCATTTCAGAAAGTGAACATAAAACGGCGTTGTTTTCTCCGATCGCCAATCGCGGAAGCGGGAAACGGGGCCGAAAGGATATTCTGACGGAAGCCGAGCTTGCAAGGTGGCTTCTGATGTTCCAGGGATATGCCGGTCTCGCGGATAAAACGTCACTGGCACGAGCGGATCAGAGACCGTCCAAGGGGTGGCTCTTCGATCTGGGAGGTATTTTTTTACAGGGCAGCAATGTTTTTGAAACGCTCGTGATGAATTATATTCCGGAATCTTCCGGGAATGTTCCAAATGATATTGGCAGCATTCAGAAGCCCTGTTGGGAATCGGAGGGAAGCAGGGTGGTTCAGCGTCTGTGTACAAGAAATACCATTGATAATCTTGCGGAATTGTATACGAACTGGAGTCGGGCAATCTGCATAGATCCGGATACAAAAATGGAGGACCCCTTAGAAATTCATGTCGTGAAACTTCCCGAGATCGATCATTCGGAACATTCGATCGAACCGATGACCCTATGGAGGAAAAATGGTAGCGGCCCAAATAAGAATCATTCCACTCCGAGAAAGCATACTGCGGGACAGGCTTTGTGGAGATCGTTTGGAATTATTTCAATGAAACCTTCTGCGGGGGACGGAGAGAACGCGCCTCAGCCGGGAATTTTCAGCCAGTATCAGAGACTGGTGCAATCTGCAGGAAGCAGATGGACGGATCTGGTCGGTGTCAGTATGGAGGATGATGGAAATGCAACATCCTGGGTGCCTGCCGACGAAATTGCAGATCGTTTTCAAATCAATGATCTTGTTATCACAGATAACAATCCGGATGGTTGGGTGATCTGCATCAACGATGCGGTTGAGACCACGAAGGAGGTTGTTTCTGTTATTTACAGAGGATATCTGAGAGGAATCTGTGAAATTCGGAATTTAAAAGTGACAAATCCTGTGGATCCGATTGCGGCGGGCTTTATAGACCGGGAGATTGCCGGGATGTACGCGGTGATCGATTTTGATTTTAAAAACTGGATTTCATCGATAAAACCGGATGATTCGAAGGAAGATAAAATAAAACTCTGGTATGCGGAATTGAAAAAGGCAGTACTGACGCAGGGGGAAGAATTATTTGAGAACAGTACTGCCAGAGATCTGACAGGAATTGAAAAGGAAAACGGGATAGAAAATATCGCGACAAAATACTGGCAGTTTGTGCGACGTGTAAACAAGAAACTGGGTAAAGGAGGTACGCAGTGAATACGGAAAACAGAGAGCCGTCTGTATACGGGACAATGCAGGCAGTTCTGGCTTTTATGAGCAGTCCGCAGGAGCAGAAAAATCTTGCGGGAGATCTTGCGTCAATCCGTAATTCCGTCGGGAAAGGGTATGAGGAAGCGGCAGAAGTCTGGCCGATTCTGTTTCCGCTTATTCCGGATCAATATCTGGGAAGCGGTGCGCTGACGGCAGGAGAAAAGGCACTGCTTGTCACTTTGCAGCTGTACGCAGTCGGTCAGCAGGGTTCAAACAAAGTGCGGAACGATGAAAGCAGAAGTTTCGGGAGCTCTTTGCAGAAAGTCAGGAATGAGGGAGCAACCGCGATGGACAGGCGATTCAACACAATGCTTACGGCAACGACCTATGAAGAGTTTACCTATTACCTCCGTCAGCTTTTTAAAATAGGAAAAGCAAAGGATGGTTTTTCCGTAAATTTTCCCGCGCTTGCGGAGGATTTGTTCTGGTATCAGAACGGAAGGGATAAAACAATCTGTTTAAAATGGGCAAGAGATTATTATCGATCTTATCAGAGCAGGGAAAGTGATTCCGCAGAATCATCCGTTGCGGAATAAATAACAGAAAAGGAGACCAGTAAAATGAACGAAACACGTTTTTATCTCGACATTCATGCAATTCAGACCCTTCCTCCGTCAAATGTGAACCGGGACGATACCGGAAGTCCGAAAACGGCTGTTTACGGAGGAGTACGGCGGGCAAGAGTGAGCTCGCAGTCCTGGAAACGGGCGATGAGGAAGTATTTTCTGGAAGAATCCGCGGCGGATCTCGGCATCCGGAGCTTAAATGTCATCCGATATGTAGCCGATCGGATCACTGCGAAAGACTCTTCGGCAGCAGAAGAGCAGGCAATGAAAATGGCGGAGAAACTATTCAATGATGCCGGTATAAAAACAAAAGATCAAAAGACCAGGGCGCTGTTTTTCCTGGGGAAAAAACAGGCGGATCAATTGGCGGATGCAGCTCTCAGAGGGGAGACAGACAAGAAAAAATTAAAGCAATTGTTTTCTGCAAATCCGGCGGTTGATATCGCGCTCTTCGGCAGAATGGTCGCCGACGATCCGTCGCTGAATGAAGACGCTTCTGCTCAGGTCGCGCACGCGATCTCGACCCATGCGGTTCAGACGGAGTTTGATTTTTACACGGCAGTGGACGATCTGGCTCCGGAAGATAACGCGGGCGCAGGGATGCTGGGAACGATCGAGTACAACTCATCCACGCTATATCGCTATGCGGATGTTGCGGTGCACGAGCTGGTCAGACAATTGGGAGACAAGGAACAGGCAATTGATGCTGCAAAACTGTTTATACAGGCGTTTGCCAACTCAATGCCCACAGGGAAAGCCAATACATTCGCAAACCAGACCCTTCCGCAGATGCTGATGATCAATATTCGCCGTGACCGGCCGGTGAATCTGGTCACAGCGTTTGAAAAACCGGTAAAGTCCAATACGGGGAATGTTGTCCCTTCTATCAGCCGGCTGTTTGAAGAGGTCAAGAAGGCAGAAAAATTTGTACAGACACCCGTGAAAACACTCTATGTCGTCGATGAAGAGATCAAAAAGCCGGAGTGGGCCACAGAGGAGGAAAACCTGTCGGCGCTGTTGAGTGATTTTACAAAGGACGCGGCGGACCTTCTGTAAAGGCAGGTGATAAAAGTGAAAACGGTTTTGCTGAAATTCTCCGGCCTGCTGCAATCCTATGGAACGGATTCCCATTTTGAGGTACGTCATACGGATCTCCATCCTTCCAAGAGCAGCATGATCGGAATGATTGCCGCGGGGCTGGGATATGGCCGCGGAGAAGACGACAAAATAAACCGGCTGAACAGGCTGGGGTTTGCCGTGCGTGTTGATCAGCCCGGACAAATATTGAGAGATTATCATACAGCGAAGAAATATAAAGAAAATGGAGAGTTAGAAAGAACGTACGTTACCAATCGATATTATTTGCAGGATGCCGTGTTTGTCGGGGCTCTGAGCAGCGATGAGGATGAACTGATCGATCTTGTTAAATCGGCGGTGACGCAGCCATATTACCCGATATACCTGGGAAGGCGCTCCCTTCCGCCGACAGCAGATCTTTTTTTGGGAATTGTCGATACCGATGCGATCACAGCGCTGAAAGAATATCCATGGCAGGCAGCGGCATGGTATCAGAAAAGACATAGCGGCCGTCTCCGGGTTTTTGCAGATCATCAATTGTTGAACGAGGGAAGCGTACACATTCGGAATGATGAGGCAGTTTCATTTTCGCAAGCCAGAGGAAGACAGTTCAATCCGAGATTGGAAACAGAAGGATTCATGGATGCAGTTATTCCGGACAAAGAAGAGCACGATGCCTTTGGCGCGATAGGAGAGGGTTGATATGTATTTATCCCGCGTGGCGATAGACAGTCAGAATAGAAAAAAGATCAGGGATCTGACGCATCTTGGAGCGTATCACAACTGGGTGGAAAGCTGTTTCCCAGAGGAATTTGAGGCGGGGGTCCGAAGCAGAAAACTGTGGAGAATCGATCCGCTTCAAGGAAAAGAATATTTGCTGCTTGTAAGTGATGAAAAACCGGACTTGAAACTTCTGGAAAAGTATGGAGTTACCGGCAGTGCTCAGACAAAATCTTACGACCGGTTTTTGAATACGATTGATGTGGGACGCAATTACAGATTTCGGGTAACACTGAACCCGGTAAAATCACTCTCGCAGGGCATCGGGAAACGAGGAAGAGTTGTACCGGAAATAACGGCGGAGCAGCAAATGCACTATCTGGAATCGCGGGCTGCCGGGCTCGGGTTTGAGTTGGTTCCGGATGAATACCGGATTGTGGAAAGAGGCTGGGAACCATTTGGAAAACAGGGTCAGAGAATGATACGGCTCAGTAAGGCGACTTATGAGGGAATGCTGAGGGTGACGGACAAGGAGGCGTTTCATCATACACTGACGGACGGGATCGGCAAGAAAAAGGCATATGGGTTTGGACTTATGACAGTGATTCCTGTCTGAAAGTGCGTTGGAATAGTATGGCTTATGTAAAAACAAAAATTGCAGAAGTACCGAGAATATCCGACCGGGTCACTTTTATTTATGTGGAGCATGCAAAAATCAATCGTGCGGATGGTGCGGTCACGGTTGCCGAGAGAAGGGGAATCGTCAGAATACCCGCATCCATGATCGGCATACTGCTTCTGGGACCTGGTACCGATATCAGTCATCGTGCCATGGAGCTTTTGGGCGAGACCGGCACCAGTGTCGCATGGGTTGGAGAACATGGGGTACGGCTTTATGCTCACGGAAGAAGTTTGTCACATACGTCCAGATTTCTGGAATTACAGGCAAAACTTGTAACCAATACCCGTTCAAGGATTCAGGTGGCAAGGGCGATGTATCAGATGCGCTTTCCGGAAGAAGATGTTTCTTCGCTCACGATGCAGCAGCTTCGCGCGAAGGAAGGAGCCCGTATTCGCAGACTGTACAGGAAAATGTCGGAACAATACCAGGTAAAATGGGATGGGCGCACGTATGATCCGGACAATTATGAGGGAGGAGATCCGGTTAACCAGTCATTGTCTGCGGCAAATGTGGCGCTGTACGGTCTGGTGTACAGCGCGGTTGCCGCGATGGGGATGGCAGCGGGATTGGGATTTGTTCATACCGGCCATGACCTTTCTTTCGTCTATGATGTTGCAGATTTATACAAGGCAGAAGTTACGATTCCAATCGCTTTTCAAATTGCTTCTCAATATCAGCCGGGAGACGGGGATATAGGAAAAATAACCCGTCAGAAGGTGCGAGATGCATTTTCCGACGGAAAGATCCTTGTACGAATTGTCCGGGATATACAAATCCTGATCGGCGTTAAATCGGATGAGCGATTTGAGGTGGAACCATTAAGTTTATGGGATGATAAAAGAGGAACGATAAAGTACGGCGTCAACTACAGTGATGAAGGTGGGATCTGACGTATATGCCATTGACGGTAATCACATTGAAAAAAGTGCCGAACTCACTCAGAGGAGATCTGACAAGGTGGATGCAGGAAATCGCGACAGGTGTGTACGTCGGCAGTTATAATTCCAAGGTCAGAGAGTATCTGTGGAAAAGGGTGACGGATACAGTCGGACAGGGTGAGGCGTCGATGTGCTATTCCTGCAGAAATGAAATCGGCTATGCTTTTTGTACGTGCAATACAGAAAGACAGGTGGTTGACTACGATGGAATTCCACTCGTATTGATCCCGGCGCAGGATGCTTCTGAAAAAGATCCGAAACAGGATTCTCATGGTTTCAGTAAGGCATATAAATATCATAAGGCAGTGCGAAGAGTAGCATCAAAGGGTGATTCAGGACTGCGGGATTCAACCGGGGCAGGTGAAGACAGGGAATCTTTCAATGCTCCTGCGAAGCCTGAAATAGTGGATAAAGTGTTTCTGGATATTGAGACTACCGGATTGGATGCCGATCACGATGAAATTATTGAAATTGGCGCGGTTAAATTGGCAGCGGATGAAGAGACTGAGTTTCACAGGTTGATCTGCACAGGGGTCATGATCCCGGATGCAGTGCGCAATCTGACGGGAATTACTCATGAGATGCTGAAAAATGGATCGCCGCTCGAGGAGAGCATTCGGGATCTGTATGCATTTATTCAAGATTCCGTTTTGGTAGGATATAATTTATCATTTGACCTTAGATTTTTGAACATGGCATTGGCAAAACTATCTTTGGGACCGATCCATAATCAAACAATCGATCTGATACGGGAGGCAAAAAAGCAAAACAGTTTCCAGACGAATTATAAATTTGAAACGACCTTAAAAGAATACGGCATCGATCAGACAGTTCCGCACCGGGCTCTTGAAGATGCAAAATTGATGGAACAATTATATTATCAGATGGAACGGAATAAAAATTGAGATTACAGTGGATTTGTATCGAAGTAACGGGTACTTCCTATAATTTTTCATCAGCCTGACCTTCGTTCTATGATGGATTCGTTCCACCTACAGCGATATTAACGGCCGGTTCACTGTGTGTCCTCGCTGTGTTCGCGTGTGTTTACTGGCAGTCCTCTGACAAAATGTGCAAAAATGTCTGATCCAAAACCTGCCGGAACGGAAACATTCCGGAAGCATTGCTGCCGCCTGGAGGATGGTCAACCGGGACACAGCTGATGCACTCGTTCATAACGTAAACATAGCATGTTTGCCAGTCATACGTAGTTGCTGTTTGCGAAGTGCGGGATCTGGACGAGAAGGGCTGACGTTGATTTTCGGTATAGGAAGAAAGTAAATAAAATCCGGGGTGTGTCAGTGAGAAACAGGCGTCTTTTGTGGGATCTTTTGCTGTTGTTCCCGCGCGAGCGGGGGTGATCCCTGAGCAGAGCTGAACACCGGCTCACCGATCGCGTTGTTCCCGCGCGAGCGGGGGTGATCCCAGCCCGGTCGTGAAGTACGGTACGGAGGCCGAGTTGTTCCCGCGCGAGCGGGGGTGATCCTCAGAGCTAACGAATACAATCCGAACAAGGTTGGTTGTTCCCGCGCGAGCGGGGGTGATCCCCGGCGGGCAGGCCGCGCGGGGCACCAATATCCGTTGTTCCCGCGCGAGCGGGGGTGATCCCGAAACACTGGCACATGAATTCAAATGAATAGAGTTGTTCCCGCGCGAGCGGGGGTGATCCCAGTGCCGGCGGATATCTTCACTATGATGCGTAGTTGTTCCCGCGCGAGCGGGGGTGATCCTCGGATCCCCGCAATTACAGCACCTAGGAAGGCGTTGTTCCCGCGCGAGCGGGGGTGATCCTGCGTAGAATTGAAAGGTCATGGAAGTGAATGGGTTGTTCCCGCGCGAGCGGGGGTGATCCCCTCTGAGCGATCCGTTTATATGCAGGATGAACGTTGTTCCCGCGCGAGCGGGGGTGATCCCCTGCTCGGTTGTGTACCAGTCTCCGCCGAGTTGTTGTTCCCGCGCGAGCGGGGGTGATCCTTCGTGGCGAAGACCTCGAGTGCCTGACTGTTCGTTGTTCCCGCGCGAGCGGGGGTGATCCCTCCGTCCATCAGCGGGATATCCAAGCCGTATAGTTGTTCCCGCGCGAGCGGGGGTGATCCTCAAAGCTGACCTACCGGCAAGACGGGGAGAAAGTTGTTCCCGCGCGAGCGGGGGTGATCCCGGGTTGTCGTGCTCGTCTCGCGGGAATACGGTGTTGTTCCCGCGCGAGCGGGGGTGATCCTGATGCCCTTTACGGTAGCAGGCAGTGGACTGAGTTGTTCCCGCGCGAGCGGGGGTGATCCTGACAGCACGGACGGGGTGAAGTGCCCGGACGAGTTGTTCCCGCGCGAGCGGGGGTGATCCTGCTCCAGTGCTTTCCTGTCATCTGAGAGCTTTGTTGTTCCCGCGCGAGCGGGGGTGATCCTACTCACCGTTCGACTTGCGGTAGAGTACCTCTGTTGTTCCCGCGCGAGCGGGGGTGATCCCGAACTTGACGATGCGATGGATACGGTCGTGAAGTTGTTCCCGCGCGAGCGGGGGTGATCCTACTCATACGCTTTAATTGTCCTCACCGCCGTTGTTGTTCCCGCGCGAGCGGGGGTGATCCTTAAAGCGCCTGAAGATCGGCGCATTGTACATGGTTGTTCCCGCGCGAGCGGGGGTGATCCCCTTGATAAGATCTCAAAGAAGGCTGACGCAGCGTTGTTCCCGCGCGAGCGGGGGTGATCCTAAGCTCCGGATTTGTTCATGTAGTCTACGTTTGTTGTTCCCGCGCGAGCGGGGGTGATCCTGGGATGAGCACATTTGAGCCGTACTGGTATCCGTTGTTCCCGCGCGAGCGGGGGTGATCCTGATATAAAGGGCATCAACGTCAAGATTGGCGGGTTGTTCCCGCGCGAGCGGGGGTGATCCCGGGTCGATCACGATCCCGCAGAGCGCGGTTGGGTTGTTCCCGCGCGAGCGGGGGTGATCCTCTGTCTCACCGCTCATTTTGTTATAAAAAGACGTTGTTCCCGCGCGAGCGGGGGTGATCCCAAAGAGAGAATCGAGAAAATCAGAAAGGAACAGTTGTTCCCGCGCGAGCGGGGGTGATCCCAGCCTCATCCGCGGTGATGTATGTGCCTTCATGTTGTTCCCGCGCGAGCGGGGGTGATCCTCTCTGCTGTACTTGAAGCACATCCGTCTTCGCGTTGTTCCCGCGCGAGCGGGGGTGATCCCCGGAGAACCAATTCCACGCAGTGTTTGTGCCAGTTGTTCCCGCGCGAGCGGGGGTGATCCCGCGGGAGAATCACAGCTGATAACGCTGATAAAGTTGTTCCCGCGCGAGCGGGGGTGATCCTCACATCTCTGGAAGATTGCAGGATGTTGTCCAGTTGTTCCCGCGCGAGCGGGGGTGATCCTCGCGTTGGTCGCTGTGAAGTCGATCGCATCGAGTTGTTCCCGCGCGAGCGGGGGTGATCCTCCGGACGAGATTACCTGCGCAAGTGCTGGGCAGTTGTTCCCGCGCGAGCGGGGGTGATCCCAGGAGGCGATACAATGGCTATTACCCTTAAAGGTTGTTCCCGCGCGAGCGGGGGTGATCCTCGCATGGTACGAAGAAAACGGTCTTTGCCCGGGTTGTTCCCGCGCGAGCGGGGGTGATCCCAAGAACAATCAGGAGCTAGAGGCCAGTGTAAAGTTGTTCCCGCGCGAGCGGGGGTGATCCCGCTATCCCATATCGAACCTGTTCCTCGCCTTTCGTTGTTCCCGCGCGAGCGGGGGTGATCCCGAATTCCAGCAGGCGGTAACGCTCGCAAAAGAGTTGTTCCCGCGCGAGCGGGGGTGATCCTGGAGTTGGAATAGCGTGGCTTAGTGCAGGAAAGTTGTTCCCGCGCGAGCGGGGGTGATCCCGGTGTCGGTGAATTTACGGCATCTGAAATTTCGTTGTTCCCGCGCGAGCGGGGGTGATCCTAAAAGTCAATGCAAAGTTATAAAGTTAGTCTAGTTGTTCCCGCGCGAGCGGGGGTGATCCTGATCGATGAGGCAAAGTCACAAGGGATTGAAAGTTGTTCCCGCGCGAGCGGGGGTGATCCTGCAAAAGTATATTTGAGTTAAAACTACTGAAAGTTGTTCCCGCGCGAGCGGGGGTGATCCTATTCTTTGCCGTGAAATTCAATCGTCATATCAGTTGTTCCCGCGCGAGCGGGGGTGATCCTGACGCGTCGGGCCTTACATCTGATCAGCAGGCGTTGTTCCCGCGCGAGCGGGGGGTGATCCTGATTTTAGTGTTATTAGCAGCAAAGCGGATGAGTTGTTCCCGCGCGAGCGGGGGAGGGTGGAATAGACACGTTGCCATAAGGGAATATCCCGGGAGTTTATACGTATTCTTGATTGCGTTTCCTTTTCATCAGCGTAATTTCAGCATTATGATTGGAGATTCATATGATCAAAAGTGAAAAGCTGTTTTCAGTATTTTCTCTTTCCGTTTACTGTGTTGACGCAGGGAATGGTCTTTTATCGACTTGTTTTACAATACGCATTGCAAGTCGTTGATAAAATATAATCCCATCACGATTCTGGCTCATTGTCTGCTGTATATCCGGTCTTGCCGGGACTTCTGGCAGGAGTATTCCTGTTTTATGTTGAGGCATAAACGGGATGCAACAGTGAATCGGGAGATTCGGAGGGGGATTCGGTCGGCATCAATGCTGTGATCCCTAGATCCCTATAGCGGCTTTTTATGACTTTTAAATGGAAATGCTCGAACATCCGCTTGTTTTTGTCATAATCAGTTTTCAGATAGTTACACGGTTCGATGCTGAACAGCGGAGACGCACAGCCAAGACAGAAGAACAGGTCTGATGCAGTCAGTGGTTTGAAGCAAACGGAATCGTCATTGTCGAAAAATCGGGATTTGGTATGATGTTATTGAACACCGCGTTTTATGCGTGCTGCGGCCGCCTGCGCCGAATCCAATCAATACCGGATGAACACATATTCCGTGTCCGACGACCTGCGCTCGTCGAAATGGTAGCCGCTCCAGTTAAAGGTCTTAAGCTGCTCCGGCTCCTCCGCCCGGATCCCGGCCAGATACCGCACCATCTCACCTCGCGCCATCTTGGCATAAACGCCCTTCTGCACGATCTTCCCGTCTTTTTGTTCACCGAAGATGCAGGTGATATAACGGTCTCCCGGCTTCAGATATTTCTCGATGCATTTTGAGTATTCCTTCGACGCAAGATTGATCAACACACGGCTGTCATCCATCACTTCCCGGTACAGGTCTTCACCCCAGAAGTCATAGAGGTTTTTGTGCCCGGCGACTGCAGCCCTGGCCTGCATTTCAAGCCGGTACGGCACAACGCCGTCCATCGGCCGCACAACGCCATAGAAGCCGGACAGGATCCGCAGATGCTCCTGCACATAATCATACTGACCGTCCTCAAAGACTGCCGGAGCCATATACGTATACTGGATGCCGTCATAGGCCAGAAGAGCCGGTGTCAGGTTCTTCCGCAGATCCATGTGTGCAAATCGCCCGGCATTTTGTCTGGCGATCTTGTCATTGCAGGCCCAAAGGGTTTTCTGCTCTACATAGGTCAGAGAGCGGATCCAGTCTTTCAGGACTTCCGTCTTCTCCATGAAAGGCGGAAGCGCCGTGCAGGCAAGGAAATCCGTGTTCTCCCGCATTTGCTTCGCCGGTGAAATGATCATCCTCACGACAGTTCGCCCAGCATCTGTGCGGGATTTTCAGCAGCTTTTACTTTCCCAAATGCTTTTATGATGGTCCCGTTCTCATCGATCAGGTACGTCGTGCGGACGACTCCCATGGAGACTTTGCCGTAATTCTTCTTTTCCTTCCAGACGTCGTAAGCCTGAATGACTTCTTTTTCCGTATCGGAAAGCAGTGGGAACGGTAGTCCGTATTTTTCCTCAAACTTTTTGTGAGAAGCCACGCTGTCCTTGCTTACGCCCAGTACCACCGCACCTTTTTCCCGAAACTGGGGATACAATTCCCCAAATGCACAGGCCTGTTTGGTGCAGCCGGCGGTCATATCCTTCGGGTAAAAATACAGGATCACTTTTTTCCCCAGATAATCGGAAAGGCTTCGCATCTCACCATTCTGATCCGGCAGCGTAAAGGCCGGGGCTTTCGTTCCAATTTCCAACATATTCGTATTCCTCCCAGAATTTGTGTGGCTGATGCAGTAATTATAATAAAAGCCGTATGACTTTTGCAATTGCTCCTGCGAAAATCACAGGACTATTGTATAATATTTTTATCGATACAATTCCCCGTGAGAGGTTTTATGTCGGGGAGATTTTGGAACCGGGACCGGTGAAACGAATACTATATGAACCAGGAGAATGATTTATGAGAATGAATCCGGAGGAAACGCAGGCGATTTTTATCGATCTTCAGGAAAAACTGATGCCGGTGATGTTCGGCGCCGAGCTCTGCGAGGAACGGACGGAGCTGCTGGCGCGGGGCCTGCGCGTTCTGGACGTGCCGTTTCTGATCACGCAGCAGTATACGAAGGGGCTGGGAAACAGTGTGCCCGGTCTGATCGAGGCGGCGGGTACGGATGATTATTTCGACAAACGTACATTCAGCTGTGTGAAGGATGAGGCGATCTTTAAGGAAATCCGCAGCAGGAAGAGAAAAACGGTTCTGATCGCGGGGATCGAGGCGCATATCTGCGTGCTGCAGACCTGCATCGATCTGATTGAGGCGGGATTTCAGCCGGTGCTTGTAGTGGACGCGATCGCATCGAGAAAAGATTCGGACAAGGAGATCGCGATCCTTCGTGCGCAGCAGGAGGGAGCGCTGATCACCACCGCAGAGGCCGTGCTGTTTGAACTGACAGTTGATTCGAGACATCCGAGATTCAGAGAGATTTCGAAGCTGGTGAAGTGACCGGATAAAGAGCACAGATGTTTGTAAAAATTCCGCGGAAAATGTTTGCGGAAAAAAACACGGAAAAGGGTGCCGTACAGGTACGGCTATGTTAAAATGATAACAACACACTGACCGGCAAGTCTTCTTCCCGGAAAGTGGATGAAAAAGTGAAAGATGATTTTCTGACGCGGAAATGCCGGAGACGGCCTTGATGCGGAAGGCGGATCATGAAAAAACCGAGGCGTCGCAAAGGGGTTTTCTGCCCGTTTTGCGGAACGTCTGTCCGCGTTGCATTGAAAATCGCAGCGCGGCGGAATTTCAATGAGCCGGCTCCCGCATCGGTCTGATGCAGGGGCCCGTTTTTTGTCCGGAAGGAATGCCGGGATCGATGAAGGCGAAAGAGATAAAGTAAGAAGACGAAAGAGGAGACGTGAATGGAACGGCGAATTGCGATTGTCAGCATGATTTTGAAAAAACCGGAGGCGGTGCCGCAGCTCAATGCGATCCTTCATGATTATCAGGACTGTATCATCGGCAGGATGGGAATTCCGTACCGGCCGGCAAATGTTCATCTGATCAGCGTCGCGGTGGATGCGCTGCCGGACCGGATCAATGCGATGACCGGGCGACTCGGGCGACTCGAAGGCGTCTCGGCGAAGACGATGTATTCCGATGTTTATCTTCCGGAGACAGGGGAGAATTGAAGATGCGGGCGATGGAATGGATTGACCGGCTGAATCGGGACGGGACGCTGCCGGACGGTGCGCTGCTTGAATTGATCAGTGCGAGGCACGGCCTTTCCGGGACAGAGCGGGAATACCTCTATCTTCTGGCGCGGAAAAAATCGACGGCGGTATTCGGGCACGATATTTATCTCCGGGGGCTGATCGAATTCACAAATCACTGCCGGAATAACTGCCGGTACTGCGGGATCCGTCGGGACAACGGCGCGCTGCATCGATACCGCCTGACGGATGCGGAGATTCTTTCCTGCACGGATGAAGGATATGCTCTCGGTCTGCGAACCTTTGTCCTGCAGGGCGGTGAGGACGCATATGACACGGACGGCCGGATCTGCCGGATTGTCTCGGAAATCCGGAAGCGTCATCCGGACTGTGCCGTGACGCTTTCGATCGGGGAGAAGAGCCGTGAGAGTTACCGGCGGTATTTTGAAGCGGGAGCGGAGCGGTATCTGCTCCGCCATGAGACGGCAGATGCGGGCCATTACAGTTATCTCCATCCGGAGGAGATGTCGATGGAGCACCGGATGAATTGTCTCTATGAGCTGAAGGAGATCGGTTTTCAGATCGGCGCCGGTTTCATGGTCGGATCGCCAGGGCAGACGGATGCGTGTTATGTGAAGGATTTTCGTTTCCTTCAGGAACTTGGCCCGCATATGATCGGTATCGGGCCCTTCGTTCCGCATCACGCGACGCCTTTTGCGGACTGCGCGGCCGGGACGCTGGAGGATACGCTGTTTTTCCTCGCTCTATTGAGACTGTATTTTCCGAAGGCATTGATCCCGGCGACGACGGCGCTCGGGACGATCCATCCGCGGGGAAGGGAGCTCGGCGTTCTCGCGGGGGCAAACGTGATCATGCCGAATCTTTCGCCGGGGGCGGTCCGGAAGGATTACCTCCTCTATGACGGGAAAATCTGTGTGGATGATGAAGCCGGACAGTGCCGGGACTGCATCGGCTCGAGAATGCATTCGATCGGCTACCGGACCGTCGCGGCGCGCGGCGATTATCCGGGATTTTTCGGAAAACCGGACGGATTGCCGGCAGGTGAGAATCCGGAGTCTGAAACCGGGAAGCGGTGTATGGTATCGGAGCAACAGGAGGAAATCAATTGATTTGTGAACAGGAAATTCATCCGGATCTTCCGCGTATCGATGTGGATACCGGCGGTGCGGAAGTTCCGCTTCGGGACGCGAAGTTTCCGAGACCGTTTCATATCGGACTTCAGTACAGTTCGCCGGCGCGCGGAGCATGGACGATCGCGCATTCGCCGATGCTGATTCCGGGATGCCACGAGATTTATGTCTGCTGCGCCTGCTGCCTGCAGGGCGTCGTTCTTTCTGCGGAGGAGATACCGGGCGGATCGGACCGCTTTTCCATGGTGACCGTGACGAATGAAAATGTTCTCAAAGGAAACCTTGAGCAGATGATGATCGACGGGGTTTCGGATATCGTCGACGAGCTTGATCCGAAGCCATCCTGCGTGGAATGCTTTACAAGCTGTATCCAGCATTTTCTGCATATCGATCTGAAGATTGTTTACCGGAGACTGAAGGAACGGTATCCCGATATCGATTTTATTGACGGTTACATGATTCCGACGCTCCAGAGAAAGTACACGCCGGATCAGCTCGGAAGACGGCAGCTGATGCGCGCGGTGCGTAAAATGCCGGAGCGTAAGGCGGTCAATTTTATCGTCAATTATTTTCCGGTTGATCCGGATGCGGAACTCGTGAAAATGTTCCGGGAGGGCGGGTTCGATGTGCTGGACTTTGCGGCCTGCTCCACCTATGAGGAATACAAGGCGATGGGGGCTTCCTGCGCGAATGTCTATTTCCACGAAAATTCTGAGGCGGCGGCGAAGGATCTGAATAAGCGTCTCGGGCAGACGATGTTTTACGCGCCGTACAGCTGGAGTATGGATGAGATCGGGAGACAGCTTGTCCGGGCGTCGGAGGAATTTGATCTTCCGCTCCCGGATATCGAAAATCTCCGCAGCCGCGCGGAGACGGCGCTCGCAGGCCTGAAGCGGGCAATCGGCGCGATGCCGGTCGCGATCGATTACACGGCGACGCCGAGGCCGCTCTCCCTCGCGCGGCTTCTTCTGACCCACGGGATCCGTGTTTACGCGGTTTACTGCGATGCGTACAGTCAGGAGGAGCAGGGAGATTTCGAGTTTCTGCGGGAGCATTTTCCGGATTTAAAGATGCGGGCGGCGCTGCACTTTAAGATGCGTCTGCTTCCCCGGACGGATAATGAGAAGCTCGGAGGAGTGCTCGCGGTCGGTCAGAAGGCAGCCTATTTTACGGGAACGGACCGCTTTGTGAACGTGATCGAAAACGGAGGCCTGCATGGTTTTTCCGGGATTGTGAAAATGGCGGAGCGGATGAAAGAAGCGGCGGCATGTCCCAAAGACGCCGCGCCGCTGATTCAGGTGAAGGCGCTGGGGTGCGTCGGGTAAGCCGGGAGGATGATCGGTATGAGGCAGGCACAGAGAGTTCTTTCCACGTATTCGGTGGATATTTTCGGGATCTGCTCGGCGCTCTATGAGCTCGGCGGTCTTGTGGTGATACATGACGCGTCCGGCTGTAATTCGACGTACACGACGCACAATGAGCCGCGCTGGTACGATGTTCCCTCGATGGTTTATCTGTCCGGTCTCAATGAGGTCGATACGATTTACGGCAATGACAGCCGGCTGATCCGCGACATCAAAGAGGTGGCGGACGAGACGCATCCGAAATTCATATCGGTCGGAGGAAGTCCGATGCCGAACGTGGTCGGGACGGATTTTCACGCGGTCGCGAAGCTCACTGAGAGGGCGACGGGCGTGCCGACCCTCGGATTTCGGACGGACGGAATTCATTCGTACCTGCAGGGTGCGGGCGAAGCGTTTCTGGCGTTTGCGAAGCGGTTCATGAAACCGCCGACGGGCGGGAATTCCTCCGGATCATCGCCGCTTCGCGTAAATCTTATCGGAGCGACGCCGCTGGATTTTTCGGTCACGGGAACGGTCACGGAACTGAAGCGTCTGATACGGGACAACGGGATGGAACTGGTCAGCACCTGGGCGATGGGCGACACGGCGGAGACGCTGGCGTCCTCGGGGCGGGCGGACGTGAACGTCGTGATCTCGTCGACCGGATATCCGCTGGCGAAGTGGATGAAAGAAACCTGTGGGATTCCATACGTGACCGGTTTCCCGGTGGGTGAGAAGGCGGTCGGACTCTGGATCCGGAAAATTCTGTCCGCGGGGGGACGGCTTCCGGAAAGCGGCATCGCGGAGGATCCAAAGGGAGATGGCGCCGGCACAATCCTGATCATCGGCGAGCCGGTCGCTGCGCGGAGTCTGGGTGAGGCCGCATCGCTCCTGGGAAAGTACAGGGAGATTCGGTTTCTCTGTCCGATTACGGACGCGCCGGAGGAGCTGACGCGGGGGATGATGATCACAGATGACGAGCACGTGATCCGGGACGCCTGCCGGAGGGCGGACCGGATCATCGCGGACCCGATCTACGGACGGCTGCTTCCGGGAGAACGGGAAAAATTCATCTTTCTTCCGCATGATGCATTTTCCGGAAGGTATTACCGCGATCAGCATCCCGTCTTTGCGGGGCCGGACGCGGTGCGAAATATTCTGGATGCACAGAATGATCTGGTCGTGAGCGAAAGAGAAAATAAGATAGAACCGGCATCCCCGGTGATTTTCCGCGCGTAAGAAGCGGGCGGGTAAGGAGCGTATGGAAGTGAAGAAAATAGCGATTTACGGAAAAGGCGGAATCGGCAAATCGACGACGACGAGCAATCTCGCTGCCGCGCTGGCGGATATGGGGCAGAAGGTCATTCAGATCGGATGCGATCCGAAGGCGGATTCGACGTTGAACCTTCTGCAGGGAAAGAAGATTCAGCCGGTTATGGATTATTACAGGGAGCATGATGAGGCGCCGGATTTCGAACACGTCGGCGTGACCGGTTACGGCGGCATTTACTGCATTGAGACGGGAGGGCCGACGCCGGGACTGGGCTGCGCGGGGCGCGGCATTATCGCCACCTTCGATTTGCTGGAAGAACTTGAAGTGTTTGAGCGGATTCAGCCGGACATCGTTTTGTACGATGTGCTCGGCGACGTCGTCTGCGGCGGCTTCGCGGCGCCGATCCGCGAGGGCTACGCAGAGAAGGTTCTGATCGTGACGTCGGGGGAGAAGATGGCGCTCTATGCCGCGGACAATATCAACCGTGCCGTCCTGAATTTCGCGGACCGCGGCTATGCCTCCGTCGGCGGTCTGATTCTGAACCGCAGAAATGTCGAGAATGAATATGAGCGGGTCAAAGCCTTTGCGGATGAGAGAAATCTTCCGGTCGTGGCGGATATCCCGAGGAGCGGCGACATTACCCGGTTTGAAGATCAGGGGATGACCGTCGTTGCGGGAGATCCGGATCTTCCGGTCAGCCGGAAGTACCGGGAACTGGCGGAAAAACTGATGGAGGAGTGACCGATGAACAGGGAGCCGTTTTACCTGACCGCGGCTGATGCGGTGAGGCTCGGACCGGATCATATGCCGAAGGAAGCGGTGCCGGCCGCTTCGCTGATCTACAGCTCGCCGGCCACGCTTTCGTACAATTCGCCGGGGGCAAACGGATTCGGCGTGAAGCGGGCCGCGCTGGTAATGCCGGAATCTGTGATGCTGCTCGTATCTCCGGGATGCTGCGGCCGGAACAGCACGATCCTTTCGAGGGAGTCCGGCTACGCGGAACGGATGTTTTATCTCAATATGGATGAGACAGATCTCGTCATGAGCCGCCATCTGAGAAAGATACCGCAGGCGGTGGCGGAGATCGTCGAAGTTCCGGAGAAGCGTCCGAAGGTCGTGTTCGTCTGCCTGACCTGCGTCGACGCCCTGCTGGGGACGGATCTTGTGCCGGTTTGCCGGGAAGCGGAGAAGCAGGCCGGAGTCCGGGTGATTCCGTGTTATATGTATGCGCTGACGCGCGAAGGGACGAAACCTCCGATGGCACTGATCCGCGACACCCTGTACGGGGAACTGACCCGCAGACCGGTCGATCCTCACGCCGTCAATCTCATGGGATATTTCGCCCCGCTTGAGGATCACTCGGAGCTCTATCCGATGTTCCGCGCGGCAGGCCTTACGCAGATCCGGGAGATTTCCCGCTGCTGTACGTATGAGGAATTTCTGGAGATGGGCGGTGCGAATTTTAACCTGGTGCTGAATCCGGAGGCGGATTTCGCGGCGCAGAATCTTCTGGAGAGGACGGGGATGCCGTATATCGATCTTTCCCGGAGTTATTCAATCGGCCGGATCGCGAAGCAGTATGAGCTGCTCGGCTCGGCGATCGGCGTGACGTTCGATGACCGGAAGTACAGGGAGGAGGCGGAAGAGCGTCTCGCTGCGTTCCGGCGGGATCATCCGGTTCTGACATTCGCGCTCGGACAGATGCTGAATGCGAATCCTTTTGAGCTGGCGGCGTCGCTGCTGCTCTGCGGATACGGCGTTTCGGAAATTTTCGCGGCTTATACACGGTCGGATTTCCCGTATCTTCGCGAAATTGTTCAGTATTCTCCGGATACGAGGATTTATTTCGGAACGTCTCCGTCGATGCTCAGTTATCAATCGGGCGCGGGGGCGGATGCGGCGGTCGGACGGGATGCGCCGTGGTATGAGCCGGATGCGGTTCCGGTCGGGTTCTGCAGCGATATTCAGCCCTTCGGATACCGGGGTCTGATCAGCTTTCTGGATGAAATGGAGGCGGCGCTTTGAAGGGATTAATGAAATATCTTTCCCCGTTCGCACCGGATATTTCCGGAGCGGTTTCGGTATTTTTCCGCCTAGGCGGCGTCTCCGTCATTCTTGACGCGGGCGGGTGCACAGGAAATGCCTGCGGGTTCGACGAGCCTCGTTGGTTTTCGCAAAAAAGCGCGGTGTTCTCAGCAGGGCTGCGCGATCTCGATGCGATTCTCGGGCGGGATCGGATGACGCTTGACAAGACGGCGGAAGTGCTGGAACGATTCGACGCGAATTTTCTTGCGATCATCGGAACACCGGTTCCCGCTGTGATCGGCACCGATTTTTACGGACTGATGAAGGAGGCCGGCCGGCGGTTCCGGATCCCGGTCGCCGCGGTAGAGACGAACGGGATGGATCTGTATGACCGGGGCGCTTCGCGTGCGTACCTTGAACTTGTCCGGATCGCGGCTGCGAAAACAGGGAGAAAAGAGGGGGATGGAGATGCGGCCATTCATACCGGAGACGGTGCGCCGGTCGCCGTATTCGGCTGCACACCGCTTGATTTTGCGCCGGGGGATGATTCGGACAAAATCCGGGCGGGAATTCAGAAAGCGTATCCGGGAAATGAGATAATGATCATCGGGGATGATTTTGCGGATCTTGAAAAGCTGCCGTTTGCGGCCGTCAGTATTGTGACCGCGCCATCCGGTCTTGCGGCTGCGAAAGAGATGGAGCGAAGATGGAAAATCCCGTGGCGCGCGGAGTATCCGGAAGGCGGAGCGATTTGTGATCCGGTCCGTGCCCGGAATCATTCAGGAGGGAGGACGCTGATCGTCCATCAGGCGGTTTTTGCGGCCGCGCTTGCAAGGAGGATCCGCAAAGAGGATGAAACGGCAGCGGTGCGGACGGCGACTTTTTTTGAATGCCCGCCGGACATCGGCGCGGACGGCTGTATGCGGCTGAAGGACGAAGAGGATTTTATCCGTCTCGTGTCGGAACATTCTTTCGACCGGATTTATGCGGATCCGCTCCTGGAGAGGGCGTGCCGGGGATGCTGCGCGGAGTTCATTCCACTTCCGCATTTTGCGGTCTCCGGGAGCGCGGCTGCACAGGCGGCGGGACGGGGAATGTCTTCGACGGAACAGGGTATGTCTTCGACGGAACGGGGCATGTCTTCGACGGAACAGGGCGGGTCTGCGGCGAAATCGGGAGAAACCGCCCGCCGGCGGAGTCGGATGGAGGAAAGATGAAGGAAAATCATCGAAAACGCGTAAGGATCCGCCTGTACGGCATCGTTCAGGGAATCGGGTTCCGGCCGTTTGTGAGCAGGCTTGCGCAGGAACTTCATATCGCGGGAGATGTCTGCAACAAGGGTTCATACGTGGAGATTCACGCGGAGGCGGATCCGGAAACGCTGGAGGTGTTCCGGCGGCGGCTCGTCGACGACGCACCGCGCGTATCTGCCATTATCCGCGTCGAAACGGAGGATGAGATCCCTGTCGGTGAGGATTCCTTTACGATCCGTACGAGCCGGAGTGAGGCGGGAGATATTTTTGTGTCGCCGGATCTTGCGACGTGCGAAAAGTGCCGCGAGGAGCTCTTTGATCCGAAGAACCGCCGGTATCTTCATCCGTTCATCAACTGCACGGACTGCGGGCCGAGGCTGACGATCCTGGACTCTATGCCGTATGACCGCGTCCGGACGAGCATGGCGGAGTTTCCGATGTGCAGACAGTGCGAATATGAGTACACACACAGTGAGACGCGGCGTTACCACGCGCAGCCGGTCTGCTGCAACGACGACGGGCCGGGTCTCTTTATCCCCGGGCGCGATGAGGTAAAGGGCGATGCGCTCATCTACACGCGTCGGGTGATCCGCGGCGGAGGAATTGCGGCGGTCAAGGGGATCGGTGGATTTCACCTCTGCTGTGACGCACGGAACGCATCGGCGGTCGCCCGGCTGCGGAAGCTCAAGAATCGTCCGATGAAGCCCTTCGCGGTGATGATGCGGGACCTTGAGACGGTGAAAAAAGAGTGTGTGGCCGACGCAGAGCAGGAGAAGATGATGACCGGCGTGCAGAAGCCGATCCTGCTGCTTAGGCGGAGGAAAGACGGAGCGCTTCCGGAGGTGCTCGCCCCGGACAATCCGTATCTCGGAGTGATGCTTCCGTACGCTCCGGTCCAGATGCTGCTGTTTGACTATCCGGACGGAGAGCCGATGACGGATGTGTTCGTGATGACTTCCGGCAATCCCGGCGGCGCGCCGATCTGCAGGACGACGGAGGAGGCGGTGCGGTACCTCGGGCCGATGTGCGATGTGATATTGTCGAATGACCGGAAGATCCGGATCCGGGCAGACGATTCGGTGATGCAGACCGCCTTCGGGAAACCGTATATGATCCGCCGCTCCCGCGGGTTCGCGCCGCTTCCCGTGAAGGGGCCGGAAGATTGGACCGGGCAGATCCTTGCGGTCGGCGGCGAATTGAAAAATACGTTTCTGCTGGCAAAAAATGAGTGGTATTATCCGTCTCCGTACATCGGGGATCTTGCGGATCTCAGGTCTGTCGAGGCGCTCGGTTCCGCAGTCGTGAGGATGGAGCGGCTGCTGGAAATCAGCCCGCAGGCTGTGGCATGTGATCTTCATCCGGGGTACAATTCGACCGCATTCGCCAGGGAGACGAAACTGCCGATCGTTTTTGTACAGCACCATTTCGCGCATATCCTTTCCTGCATGGCGGAAAACGAGATCCGGGATCCGGTGATCGGAGTTTCCTTTGACGGGACCGGTTACGGAAGCGACGGTACGGTCTGGGGCGGCGAATTTCTGATCGCGGACCCTTACGGATTTTCAAGAGAGGGGAGCATCGCGCCGTTCGCCCAGGCGGGCGGCGACGCGTCCGCGCGCGAGGGCTGGAGGATCGCGGTTTCACTGATCCTCTCCGCGTTCGGGAAGGAAGGGATGCAGATCATGAGAGATCTGGATCTTTCGGATGAGAAAAATCTCAGGGTTCAGTGCGGAATGCTTGCCAACGGCTTCAATACGGTACCGTCCACATCTGCCGGACGGCTCTTTGACGCGGCATCCGCGATTCTCGGGATCCGGAAATGCTCGACCTTTGAGGGAGAGGCATCGATGGCGCTGGAATTTGCCGCAAAACGGTATGAAGAGGAGGCCTTGTCGGACGGGCAGGACGGGGAGTTGTTTTCGCTCAGTCCGTACGATGCGGATCACGCAGCCGTCCATCCGGAAAGAATCGGGGGAGATTCGGGGCGTGAACGGAGTTTTGTGATCAATACGGATGCCTTGTTCCGTCATCTGGCGGAGCGCCGGATCGCCGGGGATGATCCGGGGCGGCTTGCCTGGATCTTTCACAGGACAGCCGCGGAGTTTATACTGGCCGGTGCAAAACGATGCCGGCAGCGGACGAACATAACGGATGTGGCGCTCTCCGGGGGAGTGTTCCAGAATCTTCTGCTTCTTCGGATGACGAAGGAACTTCTGGAACAGAACGGTTTTCATGTATGGATTCACAGCCTGATCCCGCCGAATGACGGCGGGATCGCCCTCGGACAGGCATATGCGGCGATGGCAAAGCAAAAGATCGGAGCAGAAGTCTCCAGAAAGGACTGAAATATGTGTGTAGGATTACCTGCCAAAGTAGTAAGAGCGAAGGACGGCACGGCGATTGTTGATGCGACAGGGGCGAAACGGGAAATCTCGACGGAACTTCTTTCGGAGGTCAATCCGGGGGATTATGTGATGGTTCACGCGGGAATGGCGATCGCGAAAATCACCGCGGATGACGCGGAGGAGACGCAGCAGATCATGGAGGATCTCTGATGGAAAATCAGAAAGCACTTGAGCGAATCAGAAACTACAACGGGAAACCGGTCCGGATCATGGAGGTCTGCGGAACCCATACCCATGCCGTCTTCCAGTACGGGATCCGCCGGATTCTTCCGGAATCGGTGCGGCTGATCTCGGGGCCGGGCTGTCCGGTGTGTGTCACAGAGACCGGATACATCGATGAGGCGGTATTTCTTGCGGAAAAAGGAGCGGTGATCGCGACCTTCGGTGATCTTGTCCGCGTGCCGGGGACGGAGAAAAGTCTCGCGGGCGCCAGGGCAGAGGGGGCGAAGGTGAAAGTCGTTTACTCTCCGCTCGATGCGCTGGAGTATGCGAAAACGCACCCGGAGGAGCAGGTTGTATTTCTCGCGGTCGGTTTCGAGACGACCGCGCCGGCGTCCTGTCTTGCGGTGAAAAAAGCGAAACGGGAGGGAGTGAAAAACTTTTATCTTCTCGCGGCGAACAAAACGATGGATCAGGCATATCGCACGCTAAAAGACAGCGCGGATGCGTTTTTGTATCCGGGACACGTCTCAGCGATCACCGGAATGGGCATTTACCGTGAACTCATGCGGGAGGGGATTTCCGGCGCGGTCTGCGGATTTACCTCCGGGGAGATCCTGACGGCACTGGCGGTCATCCTGAAGAGGCTGGAAGAGGGGAAACCCTTTGCGGAGAATTGTTACCCCCGGGTCGTCACGGAGGAAGGATCGCCGGCGGGCCGCGCGCTCATCCGCGAAACGATGGAACCCTGTGACGCTGTATGGAGAGGGATCGGGAACATTCCGGGATCGGGACTGCGCCTGAACAGCGATTATCACGCTTTCGATGCGCGCGCCG
>Ga0256406_1000779_pt1 | contig 55157 bp, 43 predicted proteins | sample RumenRJG_03DNA_FD_185986 | JGI IMG/M metagenome (GOLD analysis project Ga0256406, IMG submission 185986) | Bovine rumen microbial communities from Lethbridge, Alberta, Canada - RJG_03 | ecosystem: Host-associated > Mammals > Digestive system > Stomach > Rumen | place: Canada: Alberta | collected...
GACCGGTGGATGCGCATGAAGTTGGAGGGCAGGCGCTCTTCGAGCTTCTTCATGCTCAGCAGCGTCACGATGGGACGCGGCTGGGAAAGCAGATGAATCTTGAGATACTCGCTCATGCCCTCAACGTAGCAGATGTCCTTGATGAGGATTTTCACGATACGGCCGTCGGTTTTGACAAAAAGCGACTGTGTGCCTTGTGGAGCCGTGCCGGTGAGCGTACCGTCGGCCGCAGGTTCCGCGGGCTCGGCTTTCTGTGCGGGCTGCAGGAAACGTTGTATTCTCTCGGCCGCATGAGAGAACTCCTCAAACGAATAGGGTTTGAGCAGATAGTCCACGGCGTCCACCTTGTATCCCTCCACGGCGTATTCGCTGTAGGCTGTGGTGAAGACGATGGCAGGAGGATTCTCCAGACTCTTGACGAAGCTCATGCCGTCGAGGTCGGGCATGTTGATGTCGCAAAAGATGGCATCGATTTTCTCTTTATCCATAATCTTCTTGGCCTCAAGGGCACTGTGGCATTCGGCCACGAGCTCCAAGTAGGGTACTTTCTTAATATAGGCGGCGAGCTGTCTGAGAGCCAGCGGCTCATCGTCGATTGCAAGTGTACGTATCATGTGTTGGTCTGTTTTAAATTTTCGTTAGTTTTTTGGGGCATCTCGGCGGTCAGCAGCTCCAGTTTGGTGGGATGGAACGGCAGGGCGAGAATCACCTCGTACTGGTCGTCGCTGTCCTTGATGGTGAACTTATAATCGCTGCCATAGATGAGATGCAGACGGCGGCGCACATTGGTCAGTCCCACTCCGCCCTCGTTGCCCACCTTCAGCGCGCGGTTGGCGGGCTGGCTGTTGGTGCTGTGGAAGACGAGCTGATTGTCGGCCACGTAGAACTCGATGTAGATGAAGCTCTCCTTCTCGTAGGAGATGCCATGCTTGAACGCGTTCTCGACGAAGGTGACATAGAGCAGGGGAGGGACATTGCAGTCGGGCAGCGACTCGGGAATATCCACTGTGATGACCACATCCTCGGAGTAGCGAATCTTCATCAGCGCGATATAATGATTGAGGAACGAGAGCTCCCGCTTCAGTGGCACGATGATGTTGTTGGTATCATAGAGAATGTAGCGCATCAGCCGCGACAGTCTGACAATGGCTGATTTGGCTTTCTCGGGATCTATGTCGATGAGCGCATGGATGTTGTTGAGCGTGTTCATGAAGAAGTGGGGATTGATCTGATAGCGCAGATAGGCCAGCTGCTCCTGCAAGTGCTGCTGCTTGAGCTCGATGTAGCTCTTCTCGTCCCTTTCTTGCTTGAAATAGAGCTTCACGCCGATGTTCAGTCCCAGCAACAGGATGAGCATGATGCTCCCCAGAAAGTCGATCATTTCAATCATGGGAGGCGGCCCGATATGATGGCGGCGCTCCATGTTGCGGCCTTGCATGATGTCGATGGAGTCTTCCTGCTGGGCCGCAGCCTTGGCAAAACTGATGGAATCGTTTTCTGCAGTTTGTTGTCTCGTCTTCTTCATCTTGCTCTCTGTATGGAAGCGTCTGCCTCTCGGATGGGGGCGTGGATGGACATAAGCCTGGATGAAGAAGAAGGCAACGACCAGTATGCCTGCCAGTGCGAAGTATTGTCCCACCTTCTTCTTCACGATAAGCAGCGGAGCAATGAAAAAGTTATGGATGATGAAGGCAACGAAATAGATGGCATAGATTTGCCAGATGTCCAGCACGGGCTGCCAATGGAATTCCGGCACCCGCTCTGATCGCGTCTCGATATACATGCTGATGACGGGAGCCATAATGAGAATGGCCCACACCACGGCATAGATAGTAGACTCCTTATGCCTGCGGAAGTAATTGCTCATGGGATTTTGTTTCTTGTTCATTTCCGCAAAGATAACGAAGAGAGTTGAGACGTTCAAAATAAATCAACAGAAGGACCCTTTCTTTCAGCAAAAGTTTCCTCTGAGGATTTCACTTTCCTTTTAGTATTCTGCGTGCATGCTCGATGATGGTGTCGAGATTACGGTTGAAGTCGTCCTGCCTCAGGCTTTCCTTTACGTCGGGCGCCACTCCCGGTTCGGCCAGGTTGTGGTCGACGTCATACATGGGGCAGGCCGAATAGCGTATGGCCCAACCGTTGGGCAACTCCGAGGAGAAGGGCAGACCGCCTCCGCCACCCGTGCTGTCGCCCACGACCGTGCACTGGGGAAAGACTTTCATGTATTTCACAAACTCGTTGGCGGCGCTGTATATCTCGCGGTTGGTCAGCACCACCACAGGCTTCTGCCAGCGCACTCCCTTGGAAGGCTTGATGTACTGCTCCTCCAAGCCAGAGAAGTCGTCGTGACCTTTGCCGGTCTTATGGCGCATGTAGCCCACCAATGTCTTCTCGTTGCAGAAGCGTGCGGCCAGCTGCTCGGCACTGGTGAGACGTCCGCCACTATTGCCGCGAAGGTCGAGTATAAGGCCATTGCAGGGTTCTAGATAGAGAAACATCTCATCGAGATTGCCGTCGCCAAGCGCATTCTCAAAAGTGCTGCATCTCACGTAGCCCACGTTGTCGTCGAGGATGCGGTATCTCATGCGCGACGCGATGCGGTAGTCGGTGCCCAGATAGCGGCGGAGCAGCGTGTCGCTGACGTTGCTGGGATAGTCCTCGTGCCATGCCCAGTAGCGGCCCACATCGAAGGACGTATAGAGATTGACGTGGCCGTCGCGGAGCTCTGAGAGCATGTTGGTCAGCACCTCAAACGTCTGGCTCTCGGTCATGGAGTTGTCTATCTGCCGGGCATATTTCTCGTGTACGGCATCCCAGTCCACTCCCTTCTCCGTGAAGAAGCAGTAATGCTCGTCCATTATCTTCCACAGAGCCTCGAAGTTGCCCTGCGGATTATTGTCCAGTTCCTCCTCATCGATGCAGCTAGTGAGGAGAAGCAGTGGTAGAAGGAAAAGAAGATAACGTTTCATGGGCTGTTATTTGTTTATGGTCCATCCGATAAGCAGCGAATGGGTATAGGAGATATACTTGAGATGGTTGACCGAGACCTGTTGCCAGTCGCCCAGATAACCCAGCGTGATGTGGCTCTTGCGGATGGGGACGTCGACAGTGAGCCTTGTGGTGAAAGTAGGGGAGGAGCCAATCCATGTCGGGCGGATGTTGTGGTCGTAGTTGTCGCGCGTGAAAATCTCGTAGTAACTCTGTCCGTAGTTGGGCGAGAACTGCAGTCCCACGAGCGGTATGGCGAAGTTGAAACGGGCCTCCCACGGCTTGCCATGCACGCTGAACTTGTAGCTGGCGTCGGCCTCGGGCGTAAAGCGGAGGGCCACACGACCCTGGGCCGGATTGTTGCCGTTGCGCGTGTTGTAGAGGAATCCCAACCAGAGGTCTGGTCCGCCACCCACGCGCATCTGCAATTGGCCTTTGCTCAACTGGATATCGTTCAACTTGCGCTGGAAGGCAAAGCGGAAGTTGTACATTCCGCCGATGTCCTGATTGTCGTCGGTGCGCGTCTTGGTATAGCTCACCATGGCCTGCTGGGTCATCTGTCGGGCCCAGTTGTGGCCGGGGCGCAGCCATGTCGTGGCGTTGACGTAGCGCAGTTCCTCGCCCGTATAGTGTTCGGGCGAGAGATAGGTGTCGAGCTGGCGGTTGTAGCCGATGCCGAAGAGGTTGACGGCCTGCTTTCGCTGAGGCCACGCTTGTGTGGCCAACAACAAGAGCGCAAGCAGCGACAGGAGATGTTTATTTGAAATCGTCATCCGTGAACATGTTGAGTTGGCCGGTAATCTCGTCGATCACCTGCTGTTGAGTCTTGCCTTTATCGGGGTCGAGGTCCTCCGGTTCGTCGATGTCCTCACCGCCTTCGCCTTCGTTCACGCCATTGTCCTCGGGTTCGGGCTGGCGAGTGGGTTCCAGTTCCTCCACGTGATCGATGGTGAACGTGGTCAGGCGCTTGCCCTTGGCCTTGAAACTCTTCAGACCGATGAAGTCGTCGGCCTCAATCTCCAAAGGCTCACGCACGGCATCGGCACCGCCAAAGACCACGCGCAGACGCGGATAGGGCGTGTCGGTGAGCAATATCAGCTTGGAGGTGGGATTTTCGCCCAAGTAGTTCTGGTGGCGCTTGGTGGCATCCATGGTGAACCGCTTGATGTAGGGATAGTTGTCGTTGTCGGCATCGTAGAGCACGGCGGTCCACACCTTCTTGGGATTCCATTTCTCAATCAGCCGGATGTTGTCCTCGTAGTGATTGTTGACGTCGAAATTGGTAATGTAGAATTCGGCATTGTCGAGCACGACGAGAATGCTGTCGGTGTCGTTGAATTCTCCCAGGAATCGTCCGTGCTCCTCGTAGTTGATGCGGTTGACGTCGGGGTCGAACCACACCTTGCGGCCTCCGAGCGTAGAATGGCCGTGGCTCTTCAGTCCGATTCGGTGCACGCTCTCCTTGGTGAGCAGGTTTCCTTTCGAGGCACGTCCCTTGATGAGAATGTCGCTGAAGTCGCGTTCCAGGAAGATGTTCTGTTTCTTCTTCTTGGGGTTGGGATCGAGCGTCACCTTGATGAGCTCGGCCTCGCCGTTGGGATTGGCGGTGAAGTAGAGCACCTTCGAGCCAGGGGTGCCTTGGGTGAGGTCGTACTCCTTATCGTGGGTGATAGAGGTCACGTTGAACCGCTTGATGTAGCTGTAGCCGTGCTTGCCGTCGCGGTATACCACATTGTATATCGTGCGGCGGTCGTTCTTCTTGAACACCTGCACCCAGATGACGTTCTTACCCACAAATATCTTGTCGGCCACCTTGATGACCTTGTATTTTCCGTCGCGATAGAAGATGATGATGTCGTCGATGTCGGAGCAGTTGCAGACAAACTCGTCCTTTTTCAGTCCTGTGCCGACGAATCCGTCCTGACGGTTGATGTAGAGTTTTTCGTTGGCCTCCACCACCTTTGTCGAGTCAATGGTGTCGAAGTTGCGGATTTCCGTCTTGCGCGGATGGTCTTTGCCATAGACGGCCTTGAGATGCTCAAACCAGTCAATCGTGACGTCGGTCATGTGGGCCAGGTCGTGGTCGATGTCCTTCACCTCGCCCAGAATCTTCGCGATGAGCTGGTCGGCCTTGTCCTTGTTGTACTTCAGGATTCGCTGCATCTTGATTTCGAGCAGCTTCAGGTAGTCTTCACGTGTGATGTCGCGGAAGAACACCTTGCGGTCCTCGCCTTCGAGAATGGCCTGCACGTCCTTGTTGCCGGGCAGAATTTGGGTGAAGAGAATCGGTTTGAAGGGCGTGAACTTCTCGTCGAGGAAGGCCACGACGGCGTCCTGGTTGGGCGCCTGCTCAAAGCGGCGGTCCTTATACATGCGCTCCTCGATGAAGATGCGCTCCAAGGAGGCGAAGAAGAGTTGCTCCTGAAGCTCGCTGCGGCGAATCTGCAACTCTCGGCGCAGCAGTCCCATCGTGCGGTCGACATTGTGGCGCAGCACGTCGCTCACGGTGAGGAATTTCGGCTTGTTGTCCTCGATGACGCAGCAGTTGGGGGTGATGTTGGTCTCGCAGTCGGTGAAAGCATAGAGCGCGTCGATGGTCTTGTCGCTGCTCGTACCTGGAGTGAGGTGCAGTTGTATCTCCACCTGCGAAGCCGTCATGTCCTCCACCTTGCGCACCTTCACCTTGCCTTTCTCTATGGCTTTCTTGATGGAGTCGATGACGGTGACGGTGGTTTTGGTATAGGGAATCTCACGGATGACGAGCGTCTTGGAGTCGAGCTTCTCTATCTTGGCACGCACCTTGAGAGAGCCGCCGCGCTGTCCGTCGTTGTATTTCGACACATCGATGGCGCCGCCGGTGGGGAAGTCGGGATAGAGCGTGAACGGCTTGCCCTGAAGATAGTTCACGGCAGCGTCGCAAAGTTCGTTGAAGTTGTGGGGCAAAACCTTACAGCTCAGTCCGACGGCAATACCCTCTGCGCCTTGGGCCAACAGAAGCGGGAACTTTACGGGCAGGGTGATAGGCTCTTTGTTGCGGCCGTCGTAGGACAATTGCCAGTCGGTGGTCTTCGGATTGAAAACTACTTCGAGGGCGAATTTCGACAGTCGTGCCTCGATGTATCGGGGAGCAGCCGCACGGTCGCCCGTGAGGATGTTGCCCCAGTTGCCCTGTGTGTCGATGAGGAGTTCCTTCTGTCCCAGCTGCACGAGAGCGTCGCCGATGGAGGCGTCGCCGTGGGGGTGGAACTGCATCGTGTGTCCCACGATGTTGGCCACCTTGTTGTAGCGTCCGTCGTCCATGCGCTTCATGCTGTGGAGGATGCGTCGCTGCACTGGCTTCAGTCCGTCCTCGATATGTGGTACGGCACGTTCCAGAATCACATACGACGCATAGTCCAAGAACCAGTTTTTATACATGCCGCTCAAATGATGTACGGCAGAGGCATCAAACCGGTCCACGGGCTTGTAGTCGGAATGGCTGTCTACGGGCAGTTCCTCGTCTTCATTTATTTTGTTCTCGTCGTCTCTTGTATCGTCGCTCATTCTGATGTTTAAGGATTATTTCTTTGCAAAGATAAGAAAATCAGTTGACAAAAGAGAATATCCCGCTTAAAAAATGCCGAATCGGTGGGCATGAAAAGGAGCTTTGGGGGCAAGGAGCGGGCCGAATATATTTGCTACTCGTAGTCGGAGAGCTGAGATAAGTCTAGGCGCAATAAGTTGCCTGCAATTCTTTGACTGCTGGATTCTGAAACAGCGGAGTAGGTAAGAAGAGTGCTGACAGCTGTGGGCTGAACTGCCGACAGCTGTGGACAGAACTGCTGACAGCTGTGAGCAGAACTGCTGACAGCTGTCAGCAACCGTGAGTATTCTGATTTTAGCGATTTTGTTTTGTTATTCCGCCCGTTTGCACTATCTTTGCAAAAAAGAAGATACTATGCGATATCCTATAGGCATACAAGATTTCGAGAGCATTATCCGAGACGGTTTTGTATACGTTGACAAGACTGATATGGTCTACAACTTGGCCAATACTAAGGGCGTTTATTTCCTCAGTCGTCCCCGCCGGTTCGGCAAGTCGCTGCTGGTCTCCACTCTCAAGTGCTATTTTGAAGGGAAAAAGGAACTCTTCAAAGGACTGAAGATGGAGCAACTGGAACACGAGTGGCAGCAGTATCCTGTGTTTGAAATCGATTTTTCAAAAGGAAATTTTGTAAAAGCAGGTACTCTGGAAAACAATATCAATTCCTTTCTTGGTTCATGGGAAGAAATCTACGGCAAGAACCCCTATTCTCCTGAATTTAGTGACCGTTTTGCCTATGTGCTACATCGAGCTCATGAAAAAACAGGTAAGCGCTGTGTAGTACTTGTCGATGAATACGACAAGCCTATGCTCGACGTGATGGATACAGGATTGAAGACTGTTGTAGGCGGCAATGAGATGACTCTAGAGGACAACAACCGCAACACACTGAAGGGCTTCTATTCTACATTCAAGGCTGCCGATGCTGACCTTCGTTTCGTATTCCTTACGGGTGTCACTAAGTTTGCACAAGTGAGCGTCTTCTCGGGATTCAACAATGCACAGGACATCAGCATGGATTTCGACTACGACACGCTCTGCGGCATATCACAAGAGGAGATAGACAGCTACTTCCATGACTCTATCGATGGACTGGCCAAAGCCAACGGAATGACTTACGATGAGACCCTTCGTCTGTTGAAAGAGACTTACGATGGCTACCACTTCAGCGAAGCAATGACTGATGTCTATAATCCCTTCTCCTTATTGAATGCCTTCAAAACCCGTAAAATGCGGGATTACTGGTTTGCCACAGGCACGCCAACCTATCTGGTTCGTCTTCTCAATCACAGCAATGAGAGCATTCAGGAGATTATCAACCGCACTTACTTGCCGCAGGAATTTGTAGATTATCGCGCTACGGTGGAGGCGCCAGTTCCTATGATTTACCAGAGCGGTTATCTTACCATCAAGGGCTACGACCGGGAATTGAACGAATATAAACTGGACTTCCCCAACAACGAGGTCGCCTCAGGATTTCTTACAATGTTGACTGCCTCTTATTTCAATGCTCCCCAGCCGTCGGGGAATCTGGCAGGACGCATGGCGCGTGCACTCCGTACGGGGAATACGGACCAGTTTCACGACCTCCTCTCCGACTTTGTGGCAAGCATTCCCTATTCTGTAAGGAAGGACAACAGCGAGAAAAGTCGTGAAAAGAACTTCCAACTCATCGTTTATCTCATCATGCGTCTCGTGGGCAGCTGCAATTATACGGTCTATCACGAGAAGGAAAGTTCTCAAGGCCGTGCCGACTGTGTCATTGAGACTCCCCAAAATGTCTATATCTTTGAGTATAAACTCGACCATTCAGCCACTGAGGCTCTGCAACAGATTGCCGACAAGGGCTACGCTGAGCCTTACGCCCACGACAACCGCAAGGTCTACAGCATTGGCTGCACGTTCTCTTCCAAGACGGGCCGTATCGAAGATTGGGCTGTGACACAACCGTCTGAATAGAATAGCTATATTCAGCGAGGGGAAGAGACAAGATTATGTCTCGTCTGTTCCCCTCGTTTAGATATCGATTGTTCTTTTGTAATAATCGAATTATGCTCTAACCTACATTATTCATGGAGATTATTTTTCACACGAATATCCATAAATTATCCATAAATTTCTCATGAATATATTCATTTACGAATAATTTATGGGTAATTTGTGATAATTCATGTTCAAAAAAGTAGCGTTTAATGTTCATGAATAATGCAGGCTAACCTACATTATTCATGGAGATTATTTTTCACACGAATATCCATAAATTATCCATAAATTTCTCATGAATATATTCATTTACGAATAATTTATGGGTAATTTGTGATAATTCATGTTCAAAAAAGTAGCGTTTAATGTTCATGAATAATGCAGGCTAAGCCTATATGTTTACTTTTCTTCGTTAGTGATGTAATGCGCCTCTTTCATCTTATTGTAAAGTGGCAGCGCTAGAGCTTTGGCATCGGGATGGGCGGGACCGGTCTTGTCCAATGCACGCAAGTCGAAGAAGTGCTGCCAGTCGCTGACGAAGGCCGTATGTACGAGTTCGGTGTTGGTATCGAGCGGCAGGACTACACGGGCTTCCTGTGGCTTCTTGCCCAGGGCAATGAGGTTAAGGTAGGCGCGCTCGGCAGCCATGTTTCCGAAAATCCAGTTTTCCAAAACCGTAGCCTCACCGCTGTTCACTCGTTGACAGAGTTTCATGAAGTCGATGTTGGTCAACATATCTTCGTCAAAGCCTGCTTCTTTGACCCAAGTGGGGAGGTTGATGGCTATCTCGTTGCCGAACTTATCCTTGGAATAGTTGCAGTAGCGGGTGGATTGCTCTGCTATGGAATCTACACGATGGCGGTTGAATTCGCGGGTAATGGCTATCTGCGTAGTGAAATGAACTGTGATGCGCCGCTCATGATGGACGGTGGGTTCTACGCGGTACTTGAGATCTTCCAGTCTGTGGTTCTCGGCCAGCACGCGCAGGTTGGTCGTCACGTAGACCACGTTGTCTACAGTCTTGGTGTGGCTGAAGCGGTTGGCGATATACCATTCTGCAGAGGGAGATTGTGCAGGCAACTGCAAGTATACGGTGCCGTGTTCCAGCATGGCGTAATGCTGGTTGTTGATCATCCGCTGACAGAAAGGACGTGCCGAGTCAGCGGTCTGGTTCTTTTCACTCTTGTAGCATACTCTTCCTGCCCGTTCTATTTGCAGGTAGATGCCATCTTCGCCCTCCTTTTGGGGCCATATCTCGAATGTGGGATTGATAATTTTCATTGTTTTGATATTATTTTATGGGATGATTGACTAAAGACTATTGGACCTAATGCGGCGTTGAAATCTCATTCCTCTGCGTTGCTCATTTTCAGCCCTGGAAAGGAACCGCGCTTGTTAGCATCCTCTATCAGGTTGGCCACGTTGTTCTCGTTCATGTCCCAGAGGTAGTCTTCGTATTGGGCTGTGATAGTGAGCGTGGGAACTTGGCGTCCGCTTCGGGTGATGTCTACATTTGCTGTCACCTTGAATCGTTTGCCGTCAGAGTAGGGAATGACTTGCAACGAATCGGCCAGCAGACCTGCCTTGACGAGTTGTTGAAGATTAGCTGTGTATACGTTGTTCTGCTTGCAGAAAGTCTGTTCGGCCTTCCATATCTGCTCCATACGGTTGCTCACCTCGCGCTCACGCTGTTGCTTTTGGTGGTTGAATAGGATGGGTTGACTGATGCTCAGCACGCAGAGCACCAACAATGTCACGACGCAAATCGAAAGCCCTAACCGGTTGCTTATTCTCAGTTTCATATAATCATCCCTTCCTTCAATACTACAGGTGTCATCTTCTTCTTCAATTCTTCTAGACGTTCCTCGTTAATCTTGTATCCGCGCAGTGAACGGATGATAGGCATCTTTTTGAAATCGTCGTCGATGCTGATATACCATTCCAACTTCTTGAAGTCGGCAACTCTGCTCAGTCCGTTGATAATCTTTCCCACGTATCTTGGATTGATAACTGCATAGAAGATTTCGTTTCGGACGAAAAACACACCGATGAGCCGGCGTCCCGGTGAAGGAGCTTCGGAAGACGCTTCGTTGGCGGCGGAGTGGCGGTGAGAGATGCGGATGTCCCAACCGCAGGCGTTGAGCTTGTCCATGATGCCGCAAAAGACCCGGCCGTGGGGAGACGTGTCCTTTAGGTGATGGTAGGCGATGTAATAATGTATCATCTCATGCAACATCACGTTCTGCAGCTCCTTCTCTTCCAAGTCGTAGTATACCGACATGGTGAGTTTGAAATCGTAATACTTATGGCGTATGCGGTCCTCGCGCCATCTCATGTTGCCGAGAAAGGTCCGTGCGTTGCTCACTCTGAACTGGGGCAGGGGCAGACGCGTTTGGAAATATCTGCGGTTGAAAGCCACAAACTGTGACTTCATCCAGCCTGTGTCTGGTTTCATATCTCTTTGTGAGGAATTAAGTCAAGTACAACGTATTCGCTGCGAGTTCCAATTCTGAACTTTGCGCCCCAAATGCCCATTCCGCTGGTCACGTAGTATTGTGTGTTGCCCTTCTTCAATGGTCCGAAGGCGTCCTCATATATTGCATCCTCAATCCACGACAGTGGCCAAACTTGTCCGTAATGGGTGTGACCGCTGAACTGGAAGTCGATGCCGTTCTGTTGGGCTTCTTCCAGATGGTAGGGCTCGTGGTCGATGTCAATCGTGAAGAGTTGCTTGTCGGCATTCTTCAGAATCTCGCTTAGCTTCTTGCGGTGGGGCGACGAGTAGTCGTCACGGCCAACGATGTTGATGCCGTATTTTGTCGCCACAGAGTCGTTGAGCAGATTGATTCCGGCTGCCTTATAGAATTCGTGGGCCTGCCGACTGCCTCCGAAATACTCATGATTGCCGAAGCATGCATAGATGGGAGCGCTGATGTGGCGGAACTCGTCGCTCATTCTTGCGGCAAGAAGGGGCTTCACGCTGTTGTCGATGATGTCGCCGGCAATGAGCACAAGGTCGGGATGCTCGGCATTGATGAGTCCCACCCAGCGTTGCAGTTCGGTCTTGTCGTTGTGATAGCCCAGGTGAAGGTCAGCCAACATGACAATCTTCAGTGGTCGCTCCAAAGTCTTGGATGTCTCTATCTGCAAGGGAACCCGCGTCTTATGCATGTAGTGGAAATAGGAATAGGTGAAGAGCAAGGTCATGCCAACAAAGATAGACAATGCCGTTCGCCCATTGCTCACCATCCAGGAACTGGGTACGACGTGGACCAGCCTCAGCAGGTCGAGCACAAGATACACCATCACGAGGTATAGAAGGATGAACAGCGTGGAGTTGCCAATCTCATAAACGACTCTTGCCACGGGAATTGACAGCCGGTCCAGCCCAGAGAACTGCAGGAAGAAGCAGGCCATGCATAAGATCATGATGGCCAACAACGCAAACTTTCCTGCAGCGGCAAAGGGGAGCAACCGCCAAGTACGGTAGCCAATATAGGTGATGCCCACAAGCGGCAGAACGAAAAATAAGAGCATCCAAAATTTCATGGGCTTGTCTATTTTATTAATTTTCTGATTAAACTTGCTTTCTCACGTGTCCAATACTGATTGACCGTTAAGTTCGTTGACAACCCGTCGAAATATCCTGAACTCACTACGGGCGTTGCCTCTTGATAAACGTTGATTCCTCTGTCTTGTTTTGTCAAAAAGGGAGCAATTGCACCATCGCTCCCTTTTTGTTGTTCCATAATTTCTTACGCCTTTATACCAATGTGGCAACGATGTCCTCGCGAGTTCCGGGCAGCATGTCGATGACTGGAATCTCAGGCATCGTGTAGCAGCCTGGCTGCAAGCGCATTGATGCGCGGGCCACGTTGACCAGAATCTGACCGGTCAGGGCAGGGTTGTTGATGCTCATGTTGAATTCCATGCGCTGGTTGGGCGTCTTGCCGCTCACGCCTTTGCGCACGAGGTTCACGCCATGTCCCATATCGCGCACCTCGTCTACTGAGCTCACTGCGAAGACGTGGGTCTCATCGTGGGCGAAGTAGGGATCGGCCTTGATCTCGGCTGTCACCTGCTCGAGCGTAGCTCCGTCTTCCAGCTCTACATAGACCATGCGGCGGTGGATGCCTTCACCCAAGGGGATGGTTACGCTGAGCGCATTCTTCACGCCTTCCTTGGAGCGAACGCAAACGCTGTGGCCCATCGACATGCCGGGGCCAAAGTTGGTATAGGTCAGTCCCTTGGGAGCAAGGCTCTGCAAGAGCACGCGGACGATGGAGTCTGATCCCGGATCCCAGCCTGCAGAAATCACGCTCACGCGTCCTGCCTGCTTGCAGATCTCCATCTGCTTCTGGCGGTAGTCGAGAATTGAAGTGTGGATATCGAAGCTGTCCACGGTGTTGACGCCGAGTTTCACAATCTTCTCCGCATTCTCGGGGCAGAGACGTGTAGGCAATGCCAGAATGGCAACGTCAACGTCCTTCAGCTTTTCAATGTCGTCAACTACAGCGTACGGTGTCAGCTCAAGCGGTTTGTCCTTGTCGCCCTGACGGCGAACGACACCAGCAATTTCAAAATCAGGAGCGGCCTCCAAAGCCTCAATGCTATAATGGCCGATGTTGCCGTAACCCACTACGGCGGCTCTAATCTTTTTCATTTCCTTTTTTGATATGTTTAGTTTGTTGTATGTCTGTATCTGCAAAGGTACAACATTCCGGTGGAAAGGCACTCACGTTTCAACGTTTTTTAAGAGTTATGACGTTTATCTCGGGCCATGCGCCGATGCGGAAGGGCATGGTGCCGCCGATGCCGAGCGAGACGTAGAGCATGGCTCCGTCCTCGGTGTATTTGCCGCCCCATTCGTGGTAGGCCCACTTGGCGGGTGAGAACCGTCCGACTTTCAGCTGCCCTGCATGCGTGTGGCCACTCAGCGTCAAGGCGATGTCGGTGGAGTGGAGCACGCCGCGCCGCCAGTGGCTAGGGTCGTGGCTTAGCAGAATCTTGAACATTCCCTTGGGCAGCCCCTCCATGGCTTTGGGCAGGTTGCCGTATTTGGGGAAGGGCGGCTTGGAGATGTTCTCTACGCCGATGAGTGCTATTCGCTGTCCCTGCCGCTCTATCTCCACATGCTCGTTTATGAGCAGTCGCCATCCGGCCTTGTTCTCCATATATTCCAGAATGCGTTGGTTGCGCTGGGCATTGCTCTCGCCGCTATTCGCCGTGTTCTCGCCCGATGCTCCCATGCCATACTCGCAATAGTCGTGGTTGCCCATGACGCTGAAGATACCGTCGGGAGCGTTGAGCCGGCTCAGTTCGTGCATGAAGGGAATCACTTCCGAAGCGCTCACGTTGACGAGGTCGCCTGTGAAGACGATGAGGTCGCAGTGCTGGTCAAGAGCCATGTCGACCATCTTCTTGATAACCGAAGGATTGCGGCCAAACGTGCCGATGTGGATGTCGGAGAGTTGCAGGATGCGGTAACCATTGAAGGCCTCAGGCAGCAGTGGCGACTCGCAGTCGGCTGTGCGCACGACGATATGCCGCCAGCCGAAAAGCGCTCCATAGACAGTCAGTCCCCACCACAGTCCGGCGGCCGTCCATCCTGCAGCCTCGCCCAGCGGCCAGGCCACGAGCACTTGCAGCAGCAAGGGGAAGAGTCCACATAGCGTAAGGTAGAAAAACATCCGCATGAGCGTGTTGTGGTAGAGTCCGCGACGGATGGCCAGCGATGTGGCGAAGAGTAATAATATGACGATGAGAATTGCCCAAACCATAATCTGCGTTCTTTGTTTAGGCAAATATACGAAAAAAACAATTATGTCGAACGATTTACCTGCTTTTTCTTGAGGATATTTTGATGGTGGCTGTATCACTCTCTTAACAGCAGACATTAAAAAAGCACGGATTAATTAAATTAAGCCGTGCCTTTTGAAAAGTATAAAATATTGGTTGTTTGAGTTGCCTACATTTTAGATATGCTTCCTGATGACCTGCTTCACGCCATTGTCGTCGTAGACAAAGGCGATGAGCCACATGTGATCGCGCACCCATGCGTCATTGAGCGTGTAGGAGTATTCAACCGTAGTGCTGTAGCCTTCAGCAACGCTCACGTCCTGTCCCCACGTGCCATTGACGGCATCGCGGAATACATGAGAGTGGAGATAGCTGGAATTGGCAGAGCCGTCGGGCATCATCTGCATGGCCACGATGCTGTCTTCAACGAGCCACAACTGGAGCTTACCGGTAGTGTTGCCATTGATGCCTTCAATCGTGACAGCTCCGTGAAGATCAGTGCCTGTGCCCTCAGCTGTAGCTGAGATGTTGACAGATGCCGTCTTCTGCAGTCCCAGCATCACCTCTGAGGCCCATGACGTATAGTCGCTCTTGCCGCCATAGTCGATGACACCAGTGGGCTGGTATTCTATGCCCCAATAATTATAATAGGTGTCGCCAAGGTCGGTGGCCAGACCCAGCAAGCGAGAGTTGCCCTTGAAGCCGAGCGGACCGGAATGCATGCCAACGGCAATCACGGTGTCGGCTCCATATTGTTCCTGCAAGGCTTCAATCTCTTCGTTGGCTGTGGGGCAGTTGACGCAGCGCTGACCGGTGAAGTCCACAATCAGCACATTCTTGCCCACTGCCTGCGGCTTCACATAGTCGAGACGGTCGTTCTCGCCGATTTCGGTGCCGCAGGATACCAACAGCAGCGCGGCACTCAGTATGTATAATAACTTATGTTTCATCAGAAGTTGTAGTTATAGGAAAGCGTTAAACCTTGATAGGAGGGAACCAGTCGGCAGACACCGCCCGAGCAGTTGTAGCCACGACGCGTACGCACATAACCCAACTGAATGCGGTGGGCACCGATGTTGTAGGTGGCGTAGAGGTTCCAGTAATGGCGATTGGTCTCGCCCACGTTGTACTCGTCGGAAGCGGTGAACATCCAGTGGGGCACGAGTGACAGCTCAACCAGACCGAAGAGCCAGTCGCCCTCGTCCTCGTGGGTGGTGAGGTATTGGGCCTCTGCACGCAGCGTGGTCTTGGGGGAGAATCTGTATTTGCCCTCGACGACGAATACGTTGGAGTGGATGAATCCACCCTCGCCCTCAACGACGGTCTTGTTGTAGAACTGGTTCATGTAGAGCAGATGGAGTTTGAAGTCGCGGGTGACGCGCTTGTCCAACTGCACGTTGATGTCCTGATAGTAGGTCTGGTCGCCCCATTTCCAGAATGCCGATCCGTAGCCGTTAGTGCCGCGCTGTGCAGAGGTGGCAGCGGCGCCGTTCAAGCCTTTGAAGTGCTTGTCGGTGGAGTGGACGTGCGAGAAGTTGATCTGGATGTTGGTGCCATATTTACCGCCCAGGAAGGTGTGACGCTTGAAGGTGTAGCCCAACTGTGCCTGATAAGCCCACTCGCCCAAAGCCAGCTGTGTGGCATAGGGATAGAGTGCTGCGAGCGTGTAGGTGTGCTCATAGGTGAAGGCGGGAAGATGGTCTACGAAACTCGACGTTCCGTTCATCTGTCTTCTGGAGCGGCTGCTCATGTTGTCAGAGCGCTTGGCCTGAGCCAGAATGCTCATTCCCTTCAGCGAGTAGCTGGCAGAGAGGAGGGCAGCATAGCCGCGACGATAGATGTAGCCGTTGTCGAACGATGGGTCCTGAGTCTTCTCGGCATACTCGGCGAGCATGCTGAATGCGCCTTTCTGCAGATTGGCTCTCACGTCCCAAGAGTTTACGTAGGCAGGGAAGTTGAGTTTATGCGTAGGATCGGCGAAGACTGCGCCGTCAGCATCTTTACGCTCATGTTTGTTCACCCAAGAACCGCCCAGTGAGAGGTAGGTTCCGCTCTGTTCCATGGCCTTGATCCACTGGTCGAGGTTCAATTGGAGGTCGGCACCGGTCAGCCAGGCATCGTTGTGGGCCCAATAGCGGCGCTGTTGTCCGGCTAGAGCCTTGATCTGTACGCCCTTGAACGGCTTCACCACCAGTCGGCCGCCGAGCAGAGAGTTGTCAATGCCGAGCGAACGCTCCTCGTAGGTACGGAGGATGAAACCCGAACCGAACTGCTCGTAGAAGTTACCCACCGTGAGCTCGGCATTCTTGAGCTTTGCTTTCAAGTAGACGTAGGGAAGTCCCCATCCTTTGAAGTCGCGCTCGAAGCCGGGCAGAGGGTGCTCAAGATATTCGAAGCGCGCACCTGCGTCGACAAACTTGCTCAGCACGCTGATGTCTGCATAGGTGTTTGTGCGGAAATCCTCGTGTGAGCCGTCTTCCTGTGTGCCTTGCGGCACGAGCATATCGCTCTGTATACTACCGCTCACGGCAGTATTATAGTGGCCGTCGTTGTTGTTCTCTTGTGCCAGGGCAGGCCATGCCGCCAGACACAAGAGAGACACGACAATCGTTGACTTTCTCATTGGCTGAAATTACTGGGCTATAAGTTCGCGAACTTTCTCTATGAGTTCATTCTCAGCGCCATCGGTATAGCCGTTGTGGCGATAGACGATGTTGCCCTTTCCGTCGCAGATGAGCACGTAGGGAATCATCTGGATGCCCAGTGCACGCTTGAAGTCGGAGTTGGGGTCGAGCAGCACGTCGTAGTCCCAACCTTCCTGGTCAACGAGCGGACGCACCTTGTTGATATTCTGAGCCTGGTCGATAGAGATGGCGTAGATTTTCACACCGGTCTCTTTCTGCCAGTCTTCATAAACTTCACTGATAGCTGTGAGTTCACGGTTGCAGGGCTTGCACCATGTGGCAAAGAAGTCGATGATGAAAGGCTTGCCACCATTGTTCAGGGTGTCAGTAGTAATGGTTTTTCCGTTAATGTCTTTCAATGTTACGGAAGGCAATTGTGCCATAGCGGTTCCTACAAGTCCGAACAGCATTACGGCCAAAGCAAATACGTACTTTTTCATATTCGTTTTCATTTAGTTAATTATTTGCAAAGATACGATATTAAATGTTGAATAAGAAAGAAAATTCTGTTAAAAATTACTTAGTTTATCGGATTCTGCTGAATTTTCGTGCAGAGCCTCTGTTGCCTTCGTGCCTGATTCCTGACTTTGAGGGGCAGGAAGGGGGAGAGCGAATGCTTCAGACCTCCTTCCACTTATTCCTCGTGGCCGTAAATCTCCTTGAATGCCGCGATGCGTTCGGCTGAGAGCTTGGCCTTCTGCTTCCACGATGCCTCGCCATAGACGCCGGCCTGGGAAGAGTCGAAATTCTGGAAACTGATTTTACGCTCCACGCTGGGCTTCGTCAGCGAGTAGTCTCCCTGCAGGGCATTGCGGAACAAAGGATCAGCATTGATGGAATGGCGCTCATGCTGGCTGCGGTAGGTGGCAAAAGGCTGACCGAAGACGGTAATGGCATTGCCGTCGGTGCGCCAGTAGAGATTGTAGTCCATGTCGACTTTGGCTTTCTGCCACTGTCCCGCCATCAGGTCGCCGTGGTCGTAGACGATGATGTTGTGCTTGAAGTGCATCGACACGTGGTCCTCGGCCCGGCTGAGCTGCAACTGCTGCTGCCAGGAGTAGGCGAAAATATTGTTCTGTATGATGTTCTCCTTGCCGTAGTTCTGGTGGAAACCACCGCTCTTGCAGCGTTCCACAAGGTTGCTCGACATTTCCACTCCCGTAGAGCCTTCGTCGGTGTAGAGTCCCCAGCCGCCGTAGTCGTAGGCCCAGACGTCGTGGATCCAGTTGTTGGTTACCTTCGTTCCGGGTGATTCGCCGAGTGTATACACGGCGCCCATATCCGATAGCTCGCCCCATCCGATGTGGTGCACGTGGTTGTAGCTGATCGTGTTGTTGATGGCCGGACTGCGCTTGGTCAGGAGAGATGGATTTTTCTTGGCTTCCTCAGCCGTAGCCTTGTTGTAGCCCCACGTCCATCCCACGGAGATGCCCGAATACAGCAGGTCGGAGATTTCGTTGTGGGTCACCTGGTTGTCGCTGGCGTTGAGGATGGCAATGCCTACGCCGCAGGGCAATTCGTGGCCAGAGCTGGTGATGATGTTGTTGTCGATGACGTTGTGCGAGCTCACCGCACGGCCGTCGGTGCGCAGAAAGTTCTCGCCCACCTTGATACCACCTGCTCCCAGGTCGGCGATGTAGCAGTGGCTGATGGTGTTGTAGTGGCACTCGCGGTTGAACCACAGCGCATAGCTGCCCGTGTGGAGCAGTTCGCAGTTGCTGATGCTGACGTTGCGCACGAAGTCGAAGCGCATGGCAGCCTGGGCGCTGGCGGCAGCCTGAACGGGTTCCTCGCCACCGTCGGGCATGAGATAGGCGGTGTATTGGAACGAGAGATTCTCAAAGCGCAGGACCTTCACCGGTTGCGTTGCCGTGCCGGTCACCACGACCCATTGGGTCAGTGTGGGCACGATGCACTCGGCTGTCGACATGTCCTCGCCCTGTCGTGGCTTGTAGTAGACGTAGCCCGTGGCGTTGTCGAGATACCATTCGCCTGGAGCATCGAGGGCGCCAAGATAGTCGTACATCACGTAGCGCGAGCCCTGGGTGATGGGATTCCACGACTTCATCTTCTTCCCGCTTGTCGAGATGGAAGCCGAGCGGGTGTTGATAGACTGGACCGGGCGTGTGGTCACGTCCCATTTATGATAAAACCGGAAACGCATCTGCTTGAGGTCCTTGGCTTTCAGAGAGCGCAGCGACGACCAGTCCTTGGCATTAAAGTTGAATTTCTGTTGGGCTGTCTCGTTGTTTCCGTTGCCCGATACGGTCTCGCTCGAAGAACTGACCTTGAAGAATCCAGTGTTGGGCGTGCGCGCAAGGATGGCCCGACGGCCGTTGACAAACAGTTGCTCGAAGCGCAGCTTGCCTGCTTTCACCTCGGGCAGGTAGGCGCGATAGAGGCCGCCGCTCACGGCTTTCCAACCGCTGATTTTTCTGCCGCCCATGATGCGCGGTTTTTCCTTACTTATACTGCGGAATACCACGGGGCGGGAAGTGCGGCTGATGGTGAGCGGACTCGTCATGAAGTAGTCGCCGGCCGCAATCTCCACGAAGAGCGTGTCTTTGCCGCTACTCGTCCCCCCTTCGATGGCCTTGGCCAGCGAATAGTAGGGAGAACGCTCGGACCCGTTGCCTATGGCGTCGTTGCCGGTGGGGGAGACGTAGACCTTCGTCTGACCGATGGCCATAGAAGGAAACGCCATCAGCGCAGAGCAGAGAAGAATAGTGAAGGACTTTATCATAGTTCAGAATATTATTGATTCGACTCGGCTGCCTGTTCCTTGATTTTGATCCATTTGCCACGGAAGATGCGGATGAGGAAAATGGTGCCGCGGAACGTCAGTTCTACAGCCATGGCAAACCAGACGCCGCGCAGTCCGTAGTGCTGGGCCAGCATATAGGCCAGCGTCAGGCGCACGCACCACATCGAGCCAAGGTTCATCAGCGCGGGCTTGAAGGTATCGCCAGCTCCGATGCAGATGCTGTAGCCCACGATGCTGGCGGCGAAGAACGGTTCGGCAAAAGCCTCAATGCGCAGCACGCTGGCGCCCAACTGACGGATTTCCTCCACGGGCGACAGCAGACCAATCATCTCGGGGGCAAACACGTACATGATGAATCCCATGAAGGCCATGATGCCCATGCCGAGGAACAGCGTCATCTTGGCGAAGCTGCGGCAAAGTTCGCGACGGCCGGCGCCGATGCTCTGACCTACCAGCGTCGTTGCGGCATCGCCGATACCGTAGCCGGGCATGTAGCAGAGGCTCTCGGCCGTGACGGCGAAGGAGTTGGAGGCGATGGCGATGTTGCCAAGTGGGGCCACAATCATTGTGCTCACCACCTGAGCGCCGTTCATGAGCAGATATTGCAGGGCCATCGGTCCGCCGATGTTGAAGGCTTCCCTGGCGTAGGCGCCGTTCCATGCGAAGCGTTCATGGTCTTTGCGCCACGCTAGAATCTTGCTCTTCACCAACGTGAAATAAACGAGGATGAGAGACGTGATGATGTAGGCCACCGTTGTGCCGAGGGCAGCTCCGGCCACACGCAGTCCAAAGCCGAAGAGATGGATGTCGAATCCGAGGAAGCTGACTGTGCGCGAGGGGAAGATGAAGAGGAAGTTGAAGACGACGTCGAGCACGCAGGCCACAGAGAGCACGATGCTCGGCACCTTCATGTTGCCACTCGACTTGAGCAGAGCGCTGGAGAGCGACTCCATGAAGAAAAAGGGCGCTCCGCAGGCAAAGATGAAGAAATAGAGCGAGGCGTCGTGCTGGATGTCCTCACCGCCGCCCAGCCATCCCGGCAGCCATGGGGCAATGCCGCCCGCGATGGCCATGATGACAAACGAGAGCAGCAGGCAGACCAAGTAGCCATGCTTCATCACCTGGCGGGCGCGATGGAAATCGTTGGCGCCGATGAAATGAGCCACCTGGACAGAGAATCCCAGCGAAGCCGCTCCGCCCAACGAACCGAAAAGCCATCCGGCCGGTTCTACAAGACCAATGCTCGCACTGGCCTCAGCGCCGAGCGAGCCTACCATTGAGGCATCGATGAAAAACATCAGCACAGTCGTTATCTGTGCCAATATGGAGGGGATGCTCAGTCCGATAATAAGATTGAGTTTCTCGCTGCCAGTCAGGGGGGCTCCTGAACGTATATGCTCTAATAACGCTTCGGTTTTCTTACTCATAATGCAAAGGTACAAAAAAAGCGCCATTCGACAAACTTATTGGCACTTACAGACACAAAAAAAGGGAGCTTCACTTGCCCCCCGACATGCCGGACTGTTTTTCTGTCCGACACCTGAACAACAAATCTTTCTACCTTTAACTAACAACCTTCTTGAAGCTTACTGTTACCTATTGTTCTGATGTCATCCTTTCTTGATACAATCCTTAACCTTAGAAAACTAAACCCTCGGGTTGAAAATAGTGTAGTTTATCTATTTCTATCCTTTCTAAACAATCCCTCTACCTTTTTTTTCTTACCTTCAAAGGTGGCAACTTCGTCAGCTGCCTATGTTATCCTTCTCTCAAACTTTTTCCTTTATATCTTTTTCCTTTCGTTTGCAAAGTTAGCATCTTAATGAATACATCCCAATATTTTGGTATTGAAAATGATGGATTTTTATTGTTTTCTTGATTTAAATCAAGTATTGTGGGCGCAAACTGCTAGTTTTGCACAACTTTTGCACCTGTTTTTCTGGTGTCTCTGGAAGCTATTTCAATATCCTCTATTTGACGGAATATTAACAAATTAAGATTTGTTTTATTACTTTAGTTTCTTCGTTTTTCGCTGAATCGAAACCCGTGCAACTGTTTTCCATGTGAAAATTACGTATCTGAAAGTTGACTATTATTCATACGTATGCTTCATTTGATGATGCGTGACGACCGTCACGTTTCTTCGTGATGACCCTCACGTTCGTGCGTGATGACCGTCACGTTGTTTTGTGACGACCGTCACGTCACGTGACAGTTGTCACGTTTGTGTGTGACAAATGACACGTTCGCACGTGACAATTGTCACGTTCGCACGTGACAAATGTCACGTTGGTTCGTGACAACTGTCACGAGACGTGAATAGACGGTTGTTTGTTGATTTGTGATGCAAGCGGGGATTATCGCTTCCGCGCTGCATCCGATGAAAAATCATGCTTTCTTCTTGTCGTTCAAGATTTTAAGCATCATGTTGGCGGCGTTTTCCGGAGCCACCTCGTTGCCTAGCCGTTTCCAGACTTCCTTGTAGCGGGACAGTTGACGCTCGCGGTCGGCTCCGCCCGGAAGTATGTCGCCGAGGCATTGCCGGATATTCTTCACCGAGAAACGGTCGGCCAGCAGTTCGGGCACGACTTCCTCGTCGGCGATGAGGTTCACCAGACTGATGTAGTCGCACTGTATGATGTGGTTGAAGCAGAAACGGATGATGTGGGGCACCGGTGTCTTGTAGCACACCACTTGTGGAACGCCAAAGAGTGCCGTCTCCAGGGTTGCCGTACCGCTCGTCACGAGAGCCGCCGTGGAGTGGGAGAGTAGTGGATAGGTGTCGTTGTCCACGCGGCGGATGTCCTCAGATCCCTCGCAGCGCTGCAACACGGCGTCGTAATATTCCTTCTCCACCGATGGAGCACAGGCCAATACCAGCTGGTATTTCTCCGACAGCGGTGCCGCGGCCTTCACCATGGCCGTCAGATTGTCCTTGATTTCCTGTTTGCGGCTGCCCGCCAACAAGGCGATGACGGGGCGGTCGGCGTCGAGTTGCCAGCGATGGGCAAACTCCGCAAAACTCTCTTTGTAGCCCTTCGTGAACTCCCTCACCTCGTCTGCCGTAGGATTGCCCACGTAGTGGACGGGATAATGGTGCTTCTTCTCGTAGAAGTCCACCTCGAAAGGCAGAATGCAGAACATCTCGTCGACGTCCTGACGGATATTCTTGATGCGCCACTCCTTCCACGCCCAAATCTTCGGTGAGATGTAGTAGAAAGCCGGGATGTGGGTCTTGCGGCGCAGGAAGTGGGCAATGTCGAGGTTGAATCCCGCATAGTCGACCAGGATCACTACGTCGGGCTGCCAAGCCACGATGTCGCGCTTCACCATCGCCATATTGCTGAAGATGACGCGCAGATGGAGCAGCACGGGCACGAATCCCATATAGGCCATCTCCTTGTAGTGGCGCACACGCTCTCCGCCGACAGCCTGCATGAGGTCGCCGCCTATGAAACGGAACTGCGCTTCAGGGTCTTTTCTTTTCAGAGCGGCCATGAGGCGGCTGGCATGCAGTTCGCCGCTGGCCTCGCCCACGATGAGATAGTATTTCATAACTTCCACTTTTCGACGGTGGCCATGAAGTCGTAGGCAGTCACGTCCATCGTTGTCGGCGTGATAGCCACGTAGCCTTCGGCCAGAGCCTGCTGGTCGGTACCCTCCACACCGGCTTCGTCGTTGGCATACTCGCCGGTCATCCAGTAGTAGTCGTAGCCGCGGGGATGATGGCATCTGACCACTTCGTTCACCCAGCGGCCGTAGGTCATGCGGCAGACCTTCACGCCCTTGAACTCGCTGACGTTGGGGAAGTTGACGTTGAGGCAGACGCCGCGCGGAAGTTTCTCGGCCAGCACCTTCTGCACGATTTCGCGGATGTAGTGGCGCAGCGGTTCCTGCGAGGCCTCCTCGTCGTAGTTGCAGTTGGAGAAGGCCACGCTGGGGATGTACTTCATGCAGCCTTCCATGGCTACGCCCATCGTGCCGGAGTAGTGGGTGTTGACGGTGGAGTTGTCGCCGTGGTTGATGCCGCCCAGAATCAGGTCGGGCTTCCGCTGGGTGCAGAGTTGGTCAAGAGCCAGCTTCACGCAATCTACCGGCGTTCCGCTGCAGCTCCACACCTCGATGTCGCCCATGTTGTGGCGGCGCTTGAGGCGCAGTGGCGTTGCTGCCGAGAAAGCGCAGGCAAAGCCCGAACGCGCTGCTTCGGGGGCGCAGACGATGACGTCGGCGAGGTCCTTTACAAAATCTACCAGAGAGCGGATGCCCACAGAGTGGTAGCCGTCGTCGTTGGAAATGAGAATCAGTGGTCGCATGTTCATAAAAATCATTTAAATCATTATGGCTCGTGCTCGCTAAGAGGCGAAGCATTGCACTGCAAAAGTACAAAAAAAGGTTTAATTATCTTCTTTCTCGCATAAAATATGTAACTTTGCAGCTAAGATAATAACGAATAGTGATAATGGGAAAAATCATTGCACTTGCCAACCAAAAAGGCGGTGTTGGCAAAACCACAACAACCATCAATCTCGCAGCCTCGTTGGCTACGCTTGAAAAAACCGTTCTCGTGGTGGATGCCGATCCGCAGGCTAACGCTTCCAGTGGCTTGGGAGTAGATATCCAGCAGGTGGACTGCTCTCTGTATGAATGTATCATCGATCATGCCGACGTCCGCGATGCCATCTACACCACCGACATTGAAGGCCTCGACATCATTCCCAGCCATATCGACCTAGTGGGGGCTGAGATTGAAATGTTGAATCTTGACAACCGTGAGAAGGTCATCAGCAATCTGCTGGAGCCCATACGCGGTGAATACGATTATATTCTGATAGACTGTTCGCCTTCGCTCGGACTCATCACCGTCAATGCCCTCACGGCAGCCGACTCGGTGATTATCCCCGTGCAGTGCGAATATTTCGCTCTTGAAGGAATCAGCAAACTGCTCAACACGATAAAAATCATCAAGAGCCGACTCAACCCGAAGCTGGAGATTGAAGGCTTCCTGCTCACGATGTACGACTCGCGTCTGCGTCTGGCCAACCAGATCTACGACGAGGTGAAGCGCCATTTCCAGGAACTCGTCTTCAAGACCGTCATCCAGCGCAATGTGAAACTCTCTGAGAGTCCGAGTCACGGACTTCCCGTGATTCTCTATGATGCCGACTCTACTGGCGCAAAGAACCATCTGGCTTTGGCCCGCGAGATTATCAGTAAGAACAGTTGATATAAAAAGAAGGAATAAACACAGTGGCAGTACATAAGAAATTCAATGCCTTAGGACGTGGCCTTGACGCCCTCATCTCTACCGAAGCCGTGCGCACAAGCGGTTCGTCGACCATCAACGAGATTGCTCTCGACCAGATTGAGCCGAACCCCAACCAGCCGCGACATGACTTCGACGAGGAGAGCCTGCAAGAGCTCGCCAACAGCATCCGTGAGATCGGAATCATACAGCCCATCACGCTGCGCCAGATATCAGAGAACCGCTTCCAGATCATCGCCGGTGAGCGCCGCTGGCGTGCCTCACAGCTGGCCGGACTGAAAGCCATTCCGGCCTATATCCGCACCATCAAGGACGAGAGCATCATGGAGATGGCCCTCGTGGAGAACATACAGCGCGAGGACCTCAACCCGATAGAAATTGCCCTGGCCTATGAGCATCTGCTCGAGTCGCCGGGAATGACCCAGGAGAAGGTGAGCGAGCGAGTGGGCAAGAGCCGCGTCGCCATCACCAACTACCTGCGTCTGCTCAAGTTGCCGGCCCAGGTGCAGATGGCCTTGCAGAAGAAAGAGATCGACATGGGCCATGCCCGTGCCTTGCTGGGTCTTGAGGATCCGCACTTGCAGCTGAAGCTCTTCGGCGAGATCGTGAAGAATCAGTACTCCGTGCGCAAGGTGGAAGAGATGGTGAAACTGCTCAACAACGGCGATACCATCCAGAGCGGCAAGCGGAAGATTCAGGCGCGCAGCCAGCTTTCGGAGGAGATGACGCAGATGCGCAAGCGTCTGGGCGGCTACTTCAACGCGAAGGTGCTGGTGGCCTGCTCGCCCAAGGGAAAAGGCAAAATCACGATTCCCTTCGACAACGACGAGGACTTGCAGCGCATCATGGGCATCTTCGACAAGCTTGGTCAGCAGGGTGAGGGCGCTACTGGAGCAGACGGTTCTGCAGACAATGGCAACGCCTGACCAGCGCACTATATATAATAATGTAGAAGAAAGACGAAGTGACGCAGTTGTATAGCAGGCATAGTGTATCTTTGGCTGTGCTGATCATATTCTTGCTCATGCCCGTGGGCCTCTGTGCTCAGCGCAGCGACACGGTTGCCGTTGCCGAAGGCGATTCGGCGATGGTGATGAAGGCGGGTATGTTGCCCGACAGTCTCTCCAGGCGGCCCAAGCGCGACTGGAAGACCTGGCGTCCTGAACCCAAGCGGGCACTTTGGCTGGCCCTGGTGCTGCCAGGTGCCGGACAGATCTACAACCGCAAGTTCTGGAAACTCCCCATCTTCTATGGAGGTTTCGTGGGATGCGCCTATGCCATGCGGTGGAACAATCAGATGTATCACGACTACAGTCAGGCCTATCTCGACATTATGGACGATGATCCTACGACCCACAGCTACGACTCGTTCCTGCATCTGGGTGTTCAGATCACTTCAGATAACCTCTCGCGCTATCAGGAACTCTTCCGCAAACGCAAGGACCGCTACCGTCGCTGGCGCGACCTGAGTTTTTTCTGCCTCGTCGGTGTGTATGCGCTCTCGGTGGTGGATGCTTATGTAGATGCATCGCTCTCAGAGTTTGACATCTCCAACGACCTGAGTATGCGGGTCTCGCCGACGGTGATCAACTCCAACGGAGCCATGGGAGGCAGCGTTTCTCCGCTGAAAAACAGCGCTGTGGGTGTGGCTTGCAGCCTCACCTTCTAACTTTTAAAAATTAAACAAGAGAACAACCATCAGATAATGAGAAAATTTTATATAGTCCTTCTCTCGCTTTTCTTCACCGGCACTTGCACGATGAATGCTCAGGTGGACGTCGATGACGACGAAGATGACGACGAGACAGAAGTTACAGTGACCAACCAAGAGGGTAAAGAAGAGCAGATTGAACTGCCGGAGGCCATGACCTATGAGGTCGACAGCCTGCTCTACCTCTACAATTCCAAGACCTATCTGCGTCCAGACAGCTCTTGCGATTTCCCCGACATCAACCCGCAGTATACCAAGGACGAGATTATGGCACGTCTGAAGATGCTCCCCACGGTGATTGAGATGCCTTACAACGATCTGGTACAGAAGATGATCGACCGCTACAGCGGACACCTGCGCCACTCCGTTTCGTACATGCTCGGTGCTCAGAACTTCTATATGCCCATCTTCGAGGAGGCATTGGAGAGCTACAGACTTCCACTCGAGCTGAAGTATCTGCCCGTCATCGAGTCGGCGCTGAATCCGCGTGCCGTGTCGAGAGTGGGTGCCACGGGATTGTGGCAGTTTATGATCTCTACCGGCAAGAACTATGGCCTCACCGTCAACTCACTGGTCGACGAGCGCCGCGACCCGCTCAAGAGTTCTTATGCCGCCGCTCAGTATCTGAGCGACTTGTATAAGATTTTCGGCGACTGGAACCTCGTCATCGCAGCCTACAACTGCGGTCCCGACAAGGTCAACCGCGCCATTCACCGCTCTGGCGGCAGCCGCGACTACTGGCAGATCTATCCTTATCTGCCCGCCGAGACACAAGGTTACGTGCCGGCCTTCATCGCAGCCAACTACATCATGAACTACTACTGCGACCACAATATCTGCCCGATGCTCTCGCAGCTGCCGGCAAAGACCGACACGGTGATGGTCAACCGCGATGTCCACTTTGAGCAGGTGGCAGGCGTGCTGGGCATCAGCGTAGACCAACTGAAAGATCTCAACCCACAATACCGCCGCAATGTTGTCAACGGCAACAACAGTCCAATGCCTATCCGACTCCCCGTCGCCGACATCAGCCGGTTTATCGACAATGAGGATTCCATCTATGCCTACAATGCCGACGAACTGCTGAAGAAGCGTGATGAGGTTGACGTCAACGACGACGTGCCCACCGTGCAGCGCGTGCGCAGCAGCCGTGCATCTTCGAGCAAGGCTTCGCGCCGGAGCAAGAAGAGCTCGAGCAGCCGCAAGAGCAAGAAGTCGAAGAAGAGCAAGAAGACTGCTGCCTCAAAGACTGTCACCGTGCGCGGAGGCGATACGCTTTCCGAGATTGCTGAGCGCAACCACACAACGGTGAAGAAACTCAGAAAACTCAACGGCATCAGCGGCAGTAACATCAGGGCTGGAAAGAAAATTAAAGTGAAGTAATCGTTTCGTCCTATGGAAGATAGCGGTCAGAAGAACAAAGAGCGCGAGGCTGCCGACAATGAGATGATAGAGAAGGCTTTCCATCATCTTCTCGACACCTACCTGGCCTCACGTCATCGCAAGAAGGTGGATATCATCACCAAAGCTTTCAATTTCGCCCGACAGGCCCACAAGGGAGTCAGGCGACTTTCGGGAGAGCCTTATATCATGCATCCCATCGCCGTGGCTCAGATAGCCTGTGAGGAGATGGGACTGGGGTCTACGTCGATCTGTGCCGCTCTGCTCCATGATGTAGTGGAGGACACCGACTATACCGTAGAAGATATAGAGAACATCTTCGGAAAGAAAATCGCCAGCATCGTTGACGGTCTGACCAAGATCTCGGGTGGCATCTTCGGCGACAAGGCTTCCACGCAGGCCGAGAACTTCAAGAAGCTGCTGCTCACCATGAGCGATGACATTCGCGTCATCCTCATCAAGATCTGCGATCGTCTGCACAATATGCGCACGCTGTCGTCGCAGCCTGCCAACAAGCAGTATAAGATTGCCGGTGAGACGCTTTATATCTATGCTCCCCTGGCCCACAGGCTCGGTCTGAACAAGATCAAGAATGAGCTGGAGGACCTCAGCTTCAGGTTTGAGCATCCTGAGGAGTATGAGAAAATCAAGCAGAAGCTGGCTTTCACCGAGAAGGACCGTAATAAGCTCTTCGACGATTTCACGGCTCCTATCCGCGAGGCACTCGACAAGATGGGCATGAAATACACCATCAAGGCGCGAGTCAAGACTCCGTACTCCATCTGGACGAAGATGCAGAACAAGCACGTCACGTTTGAGGAAATCTATGATATCCTTGCTGTGCGCATCGTCTTTGTTCCGCTGAAGCGTGAGGAGGAGGTGAACGAATGCTTCCAGATCTACGTTACGCTCAACAAGATCTACAAGAGCCATCCCGACCGCCTGCGCGACTGGGTCAACCATCCCAAGGCCAATGGCTATCAGGCTCTCCACGTGACGCTCATGTCGCGTACGGGACAGTGGATTGAGGTGCAGATACGTTCCGACCGCATGGATGAGATTGCTGAGCAGGGCTTCGCAGCCCACTGGAAATATAAGGAACACGACCAAGAGGGCGAAGAGGACAGCGAACTCAACGACTGGCTGCGCACCATCAAGGAGATTCTCGACGACCCGCAGCCCGATGCCATGGACTTCCTCGACACCATCAAGCTCAATCTCTTTGCCAGCGAGATCTTCGTCTTCACGCCTAAGGGAGAAATCAAGACGATGCCCGCCAATTGTACGGCACTCGATTTTGCTTTCACCATCCACACCTTCCTCGGCTCGCATTGTATTGGAGCCAAAGTAAACCACAAACTCGTGCCGATGAGCCATAAGCTGAAGAGTGGCGACCAGGTGGAGATTCTCACGTCCAAGTCGCAGCATCCCAAGCCCGAGTGGATCAACTTCGTCTGCACCGCTAAGGCCAAGGGCAAGATTCAGGCCATCCTGCGCCGAGACAACAAGGAGGTTCAGCGCAAGGGCGAGGAAATCCTGCGCCAGTGGCTGAAGGACAACGACATGACGCCGGCCACGAGCATCATCGACAAACTCTGTGCCTTCCACGATATGTTGAAGCCCGAGAGCTTCTTTCAGGCTCTGGGTGAGCGCTCCATTATCTTGGGCGATAAGGACCTTGACGAGCTCCTTGGCAAGAAGAAAAAGACCAGCAGCAGTTCTGGCGGTTGGCGCAAGTTCGTGCCCTTCCTCAAGTCGAAGGAGAAGGCAGCCGTCAAGCCCGACCTGCTCGTTGTGGGCCGCGACTTCAACCGCAAGATTCCTTGCGTCATCACTGAGGACACTATCGGCATGTACATATTCCCCGATTGTTGTCATCCCATTCCCGGCGACGACATCTTGGGCTTCATCAACAGCAAGAATCAGGTCGAGATTCATAAGCGCGTGTGCAGTGTGGCCACGAAGTTCAAGTCGAGTTTCGGCAACCGTATTCTCGACGCCAAATGGGACATGCATAAGCGGCTCTTCTTCGACGCTGTTATTGAGATACGCGGTATCGACCGCAAGGCAATGCTCTACGATGTCTCGAAGGTGCTCTCTAAAGATCTCGACGTGAACATCCATAAGCTCACCATCAGTGCTGACCAGGGCATCTTTGTGGGTACGGTAGAAATCAGGGTGCACGACCGCGATGAGGTCGTGATGATTATGAAGCGCCTCAAGACCATCGACGATTTGCAGGAGGTTTCCCAAATTATGTAGTTTGAATTATCGATATGATAGGATATGAAAAAAGGACGAGAGATATCTCCCGTCCTTTTTTCATATCAGATTGTATCATGCTGTTCCATCCAGAGACAATTCGATTACCGATCGTTATAGTCTGTTGACGCGGTCTGATGCATCTGTTCCTCCTCCGTTGTGTTGCACGTCCGGTTTACGAAATTGGTCAGGTCGGATTTGATGTGCTGCATGATGTCGGAACTGAGAAAGCCTGTGTTTTTGCGGAGCATGGATTCTATATCCTCAACCCGGCTGTTGTAGCACGAAAGCTCATTGCGCCGCTGGGTTCCGTGTACGCTTTCTCTTGCAATCTCGTTCTGTCGCTCATTGACCAGTTTGTCGCAAACCTTTTCCAGCATCGGCACGACAACCTTGTCGAAAAGGTGATGGCCTTGTATATATAAATAGGTATTGTCGGGGGTGACGCCGAGTCGGGACAGGTCGTTGATGAGTTCTTGCCGGTGCTGTCGGGCTTCCGGATGCCGGTGCTGCAGACTCGCCACCTTCTTTTCTACCTTATGTCGCAGCAGGTTGATCTGGTTCATGGCATTCCTCACCGTGAAATTGGACGTCTCGATGTCTTTCAGGAAGTCGTTCATGGTGTATTCCTTATAGTTGGGCGTGCGGTAGAACCAGATGCTCCAGACGAAAAGCGGGTAGATGGCCTGCGAATACTGCCGGAGGTATTCCGTGAAATTGAAGATGGAGTGGTCGTTGAGCGTCACGGCAACGCACACCTCATGGAGCGAGGGTGCATAGCATTGCAGATTCTCAATGGCGTAGGCGTAGGTGTGGAAGACGTAAGGGTTGCCGATGATGATGCGTGAGGTCTCCGTGGCTCCCTGCTCAAGGTAGTCGTAGTCGGCATCGACGCAGGCTATCATGTTTCTTCCCACCTTGTCGGCCAGCACACTCATGAGCGCGGCCTTCTTTCCGCGCTCCAGTCTTCTTTCTCGCGAGGGCAGCATCACCTCAAAGTAGAGCTTGTCGTTCTCCACGCAGCTAAGGATGCTTCTCCAGAAGAACACGTCGTCGTAGCTTTCCACGTAGGCCACGACCCTTCGCCTGGCGTCTTTCGAGGTCAGCCGGTCGGCCGCCTCGAAATAGCTCGATGATAGATTGTCGCGCAGTCGCTTGCTCATAGCTTATGGTTTGTCAGTGATGTCGCTCACCTCGGTCACATGGTCCATCCAACCGTTCATGATGACGGCGGGACTGTGGGTGGTGAGAATAATCTGTACGTTGGGGTTGAGTTGCAGGATAAGGTCGATGAGCTGCTTCTGCCATTCCACGTGCATGCTCACTTCCGGCTCATCCATAAACAGCACGTAGTGTTTGTTGTCCTCGATGAGTACGGTCAGCAGAATGGCCAATATCTGTTTCTCGCCGCTCGACAGCTGGTAGGGGAGCAGCTTCTCGCCCATCTGCTCGAAGTAGATCTCGTTTTCGGTGCGTACGATCTTCTTTCCCGTATCCATGAACAGGTTGTCCATAATGTCCTGGAACTTGCGCTTGGGCTCGCTGATGTCCTTGGCTTTCTGCTGTGCGTTGGGGTCGCCGCTCTGCAGCACGCTGATGATGCGGTTGCCGATGTTGACCTGATAGTCGAGATACTTCCGCTGCAGCTGGAATAGTTGCCAATCGAGCTCGGTGGCGAGCGATGAGTTCATCTTGGCCACCACCTCTGCATTGAGCAGCGGGCGGTCGAACGACCGAATCAGGTCGAACCTGATGCGGGTGGCATCCTCCGGGACGACAGTTAGGTGAACGCCTTTCAGCATATTAGAATGCAGATCGGAAGCGTTGGCAAGGCTCTTGGTGACTTTGTTGAGAATCGTAGACTTGCCCACGCCGTTGACGCCGCTGAGGATGTTGACTCTCCTGTCGAGGTCCCATTTCACATGTCGACGGCCGCTCCATAGCGAGTCTATCTCTATTCGCTTGATATAGTCAACGAATTTTTCCATAGTTGTCTTCGTCTTTAGTTTTTACAAAGATAGGTTTTTATTTTGAAAAAACGAAGGACAGCAAGTGTTTTTTGATGGATTGAGGTAATAGGGTAGAGAAAATGTTCTTTATCTGCCCACTCCCCTGTGGCATGGATTGCTTTGCCATAAGGGAGTGGGGCCTTCGTCAGCTGCGCGTCCAGAACTGCGGAGTGAGAATGACGAGCACGGAGAATATCTCCAGACGACCGACAAGCATCAGGAATGAGCTTATCCACTTAGCAAACGCGGGCAGATCGTTCCACGACATCGTGGGTCCGATTTCCGTTCCCAATGTCGGTCCCACGTTGCCGATACTACTTAGTGTGATGGTAATGGCATTGGTATTGTCGATTCCGGCGGCAATCATGACGAATGCGCATAACAGGCATAGCACCAGATACATGGTCAGGAAGGCCAGCAGAGTGACGCGCTTACTGGGTGGAACGTTGTTGCCGTCGACGTGTAGCGGCAAGGAGGCGTTGGGATGGAGCAATTGGATAAACTCATTTTTCACTACCTTAATCAGCATGACGCCACGAATGCATTTCAAGCCGCCACTGGTGGATCCCGAGCATGCACCAATGAACATACATGCAGAGAGCACGACCCACGTCACGTGGGGCCATTTCGCAGCGTCGTCGTTGAAGAGACCTGTTGTCGTAATGAAGGATACCACTTGGAATATGGCAGAGCGGAAAGCATGACGGAAACTGTAATCGTTGTAGTAGACGAGTTCGAAAGTGATGAACAGCGTGAAGCCCGTCACGAGGAAAAAGTAAAGGCGGAACTCACTGTTGCGGAAGAGTTCGTGAATCTTGAATTTGGCCAAGCTGAAATAGAGCAGTGGGAAGTTCACACCAGAGAGGAAGCAGAACAGTGTGGTCACATAGTCGAGGGCGGGAGAATTGAAATGCTCTGTTGAGGCGTTGTAGATGGAAAAGCCGCCTGTGGCTGTGGTTGTCATGGAGAAGTTGAGGCCTTCAAACCAGTTCATGCCGAAAAACATGTAGCAAGCCATACATCCCACAGTGAGCACGAAGTAGACGCTCCATATCCATTTGGCACTCGTGGAGAGGCGCGGATGGAGTTTCGTGCGGATGGGGCCTGTGGCCTCGGCAGCGAACACGCGGGTGGAACCTCCGACCAGCGAAGGCAGCAGGGCGATGGTGAAGAATACGATGCCCAATCCGCCAATCCACTGTGTCAGCGACCGCCAGAAGAGCAGTCCGGCCGGCAGCACCTCAACGTTGTCGATAACCGTTGCGCCAGTCGTCGTGAAGCCCGACATGTTCTCAAAAAAGGCATCGGTAAAGTTGTTGAGATATCCGCTGATGATGAAGGGTAGGGTACCGAAGAGAGAGAACAAAATCCAGGCGGTCGTCACCACCAGGTAGGCATCGCGGCGCGAGAGGCTGTTCTCTGCATCCAAGCCATAAAAGCGCATGCCGATGCCGCAGAGTACCGTCAGCAGCATCGAGATGAGGAAAGCCAGGGCATCGTCGCCGTGCATATAGATGGTCATGAAGAGACAGAGCATCATGAAGAATCCCTCTATATAGAGCAGCGAGCCAAGAATCTTGAATATGATTTTCTTGTTGAACATAAACGTCAAACGTGAACCATCAATTGAACAATTTCTCAACCTTCGTCAGGTTGATACCGTGGCAGAACACCACGACGCTGTCACCGGCATTGATGACCGTGTTACCCGATACGAGCATTCCTTTTCCGTCTCTGACGAGTCCGCCTATGGTCATTCCTTTCGGCAGCTTCAGGTCTTTCACCGGACGCTGTGTGATCTTGCTTCCTTCGATGGGCACAAACTCAGCGGCGTCGGCATTGGCCGACAAGAGATAAGTGATATTCATCACGTTGGTGTCGAGCATGATTTGGTAGATGGCACTTGCGGCAATGGCCTTCTTGTTGATGATGGTACCGATGGCCAGTTGCTCTGCCATGCCCACGTAGGCCATATTGTCGATCATGGCCACGGTCTTGCGCACTCCGAGGTTCTTTGCCGTGAGGCAGGAGAGAATGTTCACCTCCGTATTGTTGGTCAGGGCAACGAAAGCCTGCATGTCGCGGATGTTCTCGTTTTTCAGTTCGTCCACGTCGCGGCCGTCGGCACTGATGACCAGCGCTTTCTCGGGCAGCACCTCATTGAGTACTTCAACGCGGTGGGGATCGCTCTCGAAGATCTTCACGTTCATATACGATGGCATCATCTTCACGGCCCGTTCGCCGGTGTTGCCACAGCCCATCATCATCACGTTCTTCACGTCGACGTAGTGTTCCTTGCCCACGATGCGGCGGATGTAGGGGATATACTGCTTCGTGGTCATGAAGTAGGCCAGGTCGTGATATTGCAGCGTGTCGTTACCATTAGGGATAATGGTTTCGGCAGCTCGCTTAATGGCCACGATGTGATAGGGATCGTCGGGACCGCAAATATCTTTCAGTGGCTTGTTGAGAATCTCACAGTTGCGGTGCAGCTTGATGCCAAGCATGACGAGTGCGCCCCCATGCACGTCCCAGCGCTGTCTGACCCACGACATCTTCAGACCGCTGATGATCTCGCGGGCAGCGAGTTCCTCTGGATAAATCAGGTTGTCGACGCCCAGCCGCCGGAAGAATTCGCGCGACTCCTCGGTCATGAATTCCGGATCGTCTACTTTGGCCACGGTCTTCTTGGCGTTTAGCGCGTGGGCAATGATGCAGTTGTTGAGGTTGACGCTTTGGTCGGGCGTGACGGCAATGTAAAGGTCGGCCTCATCGATGCCGTTGTTTTTCAGCGTATTGATGTTTGTCGTTGAGGCACAGACTGTGAGCAGGTCTGCCTCGCTGTTGATCTTCTCCAACCGCTCTGGGTCGGAGTCTATGATAATGATGTTGTCTTTGTTCTTCGCAAAGAGTTTTGCCAGATATGTGCCTATGGAGTAGGCGCCTGTGATAATGATTTTCATCTGAAGAGTCCTTTACAGAAATATTATTTGCAGAGGTCCAATATAGTCTGCTTGATGCTTTCCGGGTCGAGGTGGCAGAGCTTCCGCTCCTCTTCTACCGAACCGTGGGGGACGAACTTGTCGGGGAGTCCCATTCTGACAATTTCCGGACGGAAACCGTTGTCGTCCATCCATTCCAGCACAGCCGATCCGAAGCCGCCTTCTCTGACGCCGTCTTCAAGCGTGATGATTTTCTTAAATTTGCTTCCAATCTCCTGGAGCAACTTCTCGTCGAGCGGCTTCACGAAGCGCATATCGTAATGGGCGATGCTGGGCTTATGCTTGAAGAGCTGCAGCGGTGTCTGAGATTCTTTCTCAATCTCTGCTATCACCTTCTCCACGTCGTTTCCGATGGGACCGACGGTCAATACGGCAACGTCCTTTCCGTCGTGGAGTTTGCGGCCGGTTCCCACTTCAATCTCCTCCAGCGGGCATCGCCAGTCCACCTTCACGCCACGTCCGCGCGGATAGCGGATCACGAATGTTCCCTTGCCGGGCAGCTGGGCCGTATACATCAGCTTGCGCAGTTCCCACTCGTCCATCGGCGCCGAGATCGTCAGGTTGGGGATGGGGCGGAGCGCTGCAATGTCGAAGGCTCCGTGGTGGGTGGGGCCGTCCTGACCGACAAGTCCGGCGCGGTCTAGGCAGAGCACGACGGGCAGGTTCAGAATGGCCAGGTCGTGGATGATATTGTCGTAGGCACGCTGGGCGAAGGCGCTGTAGATGTTGCAGAAGGGTTGCAGTCCGTCCTTGGCCATTCCGCCGGAGAAGGTCACGGCGTGGCCCTCGGCAATACCCACGTCGAAGCAGCGGTCGGGCATCTCCTTCATCATGATGCACATCGAGCAGCCCGTGGGCATGGCGGGTGTCACGCCCACGATGTGCGGGTTCTTGCGGGCCAGCTCAAGCAGCGTGTTGCCGAAGACGTCCTGAAACTTCGGCGGTTGGTTGGAAGTGTCAACAATGATTCGCTCACCCGTGGCGGCGTCGAACTTTCCCGGAGCATGCCAGATGGTGGCGTGCTCCTCGGCGGGCTTGTAGCCCTTGCCCTTCACCGTGTGGAGATGCAGCAGTTTCGGGCCTTTCATGTCCTTGATGCGCCGCAGCACGTTGACCAGATTGATCACGTCGTGGCCGTTGAAGGGGCCGAAGTAGCGGATGTTCATTCCCTCAAAGAGGTTCTGCTGATGGGCGATGGCGCTCTTCAGCGCGTTGTTGAAGCGGATGAGGCCATTGCGGCGGCTGTCGTTCAAGTAGCCTTTCTCGCGCATCCACGACGATAGCTTGAAGCGTATGCGGTTGTAAGTATCGTTGGTGTCGAGGTTGATGAGATATTTCTCCATGCCTCCCACGGCGTGGTCGATCGACATGTCGTTGTCGTTGAGTACCACCAGCAGGTCGTTGGGCGTGGAACTGACGTTGTTGAGTCCCTCGAAGGCCAGTCCGCCGCTCATGGCTCCGTCGCCGATGACGGCCACGACATGGCGGTTGGCATTGCCCGTCTTGCGGGCTGCAACGGCCATACCCAGGGCTGCGGAGATACTGTTGGAGGCATGGCCGCAGGTGAAGGTGTCGTACTCGCTCTCTTCGGGCGAGGGGAAGGGGCGAATGCCGCCAAACTGTCGGTTGGTCTTGAAGCTGTCCCTGCGGCCGGTGAGAATCTTGTGGCCGTAGGCCTGATGACCCACGTCCCACACGATGCGGTCCTCTGGCGTGTTGAATACGTAGTGCAGGGCTACAGTCAATTCTACCACGCCAAGACTCGAGGCGAAGTGGCCGGGATTGACCGAAACCTCGTCGATGATGTCCTGGCGCAACTCGCGACAAAGCTCCGGCAGCTGGTCCAAACTCAGCTTGCGGAGGTCGGCTGGTGAATCCACCTTACTCAGTAACCCATAATTCTTTTTGTCCATATCCAAAGGTACCCGTTGATTAATTGGTATATTCTTTGCAAAGGTACAAATTTTTTGTATCTTTGCAAAACGTAATCACTAAATCTAATAATAATATGTTTAGACCCTACCTCATTGCCGCAGCCCTGCTCTTCGTCTCGGGCTCAGCAATTGGCCAGAAGGCCGAAGGCGGAATATCCGCGAGTATGTTGCAACGCATAGAGAAGGCGCAGCCCGGCGACAACAGCAGCAAGGCGCTCTTCAATGCCATCGCCTCCAACAACATCGACGACCTCTCGCGCAACTTCTCCAATCAAGGTCCTGTGGATACCTATTTCAGCGTAGAGACTCCCAAGCAGAGCATCCACGACCAGCAGAAGTCGGGACGTTGCTGGATGTTCTCCGGCTTCAACGTTCTCCGTGCCAACTTCGCCAAGGCTCACGGCGACAGCCTTCGCGTAGAGTTCTCGCAGGCCTATCTCTTCTTCTACGATCAGCTGGAGAAGGCCAATCTGATGCTTCAGGGCGTCATCGACTGCGCTGATAAGCCTATGGACGACAGCCGTGTGCGCTTCTTCTTCAAGAATCCCATCAACGACGGCGGCACGTTCTGTGGCGTTGCCGACCTTGCTGAGAAGTACGGACTTGTGCCTATGCAGGCTCAGCCTGAGACCTACTCATCTGACAATACCAGCCGCATGGCGCAGATTGTATCGTCAAAACTCCGCGAATATGGCTTGGAACTGCGCTCCATGGTGGCCAAGCACAAGAGCACCAAGGCCATCAACGATCGCAAGACAGAGATGCTCGCCGACATCTATCACATCCTCTCCCTGACGATTGGTGAGCCGGTGAAGAGCTTCTCTTATGCTTTCCGTGATGCTAACGGCAAGATTGTCATCCCCGAGAAGACCTACACGCCGCGCGAGTTCTACAACATGACGGTGGGCCATCCGCTCAATGGCACTTTCATCATGGTGATGAACGACCCGCGTCGCCCCTATCACCAGACCTACGAGGTGGAATATGACCGCCACACCTACGACGGCCACAACTGGAAATATCTCAACCTGCCCATGGATGAGATTGCCACTCTGGCAATAGCCAGCCTCAAGGACGGTCACAAGATGTACAGCAGCTACGACGTAGGCAAGCAGCTCGACCGCAAGCGTGGCTATCTGGCCCTCGACAACTTCGATTATGGCAGTCTCTTCTCTACCACTTTTGGCATGAACAAGGCCCAGCGCATCGAGACTTTCGACAGTGGCTCGACCCATGCCATGACGCTCACGGCCGTAGATCTTGATGCCGATGGCAAGCCGCTGAAGTGGAAGGTGGAGAACAGCTGGGGACCCAACTACGGTCAGGCTGGTTGTCTCATCATGACCAACGACTGGTTCAACGAGTATATGTTCCGTCTTGTGGTCAATCGCAAGTATGCTTCGCAGGAGATTCTCAATCAGTTCGACCAGAAGCCTCTGCTCGTCATGCCTGAGGATCCGCTCTTCGGAACTGACGATTGATGCTAATAAGGATGTCTCTCTATTGAGACCAAATACAAAATAAGCCTCTATTTTTCCAATCATTGGCGAAATAGAGGCTTTTTTGTCTCATTTATTATTGGAAGGTCAGGCCTCGGCAGGGCATTGCCTAAATTCTTCATACTTGAGCAAATAAATCGTCGCCTTGCACCACCCTCGGAATGCGACGAGCGTACATATTATTGGCAAGCCCATGAGACGTAATGAATACAGGGACTATGCTTTTGGGCGTCTTTGTGATTTTCTTGAATATTCGCATGCGCTGCTCAAGATGGCTGAAATAATTTTTGTCTATTACATACTCAGATATGCTGTATTTCATCTCGCATACGTTCACGGTATTGTCTGATCTGTCGACAAGTAAGTCTATCTGAGTGCCATGCTTCAAATCTTCATCCGCATCATCAGGCAAAGACTTTGGCGGACGATAACTCCAGGAGCATATCGTGTTTATACTGCCATCTATGCCAAGCGCATGCACGACTTGGGGCAAATGATTTAGACAAACCATTTCAAATGCATAACCACACCAACTGCGATATTTTTCGGTTGCTTGCATCTTTACCCAATAGCCACTCAGAAAATCTGAGTGACCACTTACAAACTTGATATAAAACAAAGAGAAAGGATCAATCAACTGGTACATTGTCGATTTCTTTTCCCTACCAAAAGGCTGATAGCTACGTATAAAATTACATTCTTCTAGTTTTTCCAATTTCTTTGCGAAATTACCATTGTTTGCAGCCTTCGTTTCCTCTATGAGCTCCAGTCGGGTCATCCCGCGACTCTTTGTTGACAAGGCCTTTACAATATCTATATACGTATTTGCCTTTTTGAAAAGGGCTTTATACAGACGATCAAACTCATTCCGTAACTCTCCATATCTCGTGAAGCAGAGTCTGTCGATATTCTGGGCAACGCTCTCGTCCTGCTCAAATAGGGATAAATAATAAGCCACACCTCCAATAGCCATATAGCATTCCATGATCTTAGAACGGTCGTATGCGAAACCGCGTGAATGAAAATACATTTCTGTCTCTGCCAATGTAAATGGGGCTAGTGCTATCTCATGGGTTACACGGTTATGAAGTCCACCACGTGAGTTGATAACTTCTTCAAGCATCCAAGTTGTAGCACTTCCGCAGCAGATAAGTTTAATGTCATCACGATAAGAAGCCCAGTCATTCCAGAAGTGTTCAAACTCTGCTATGAAGTGAGATCCAGGGGTATCAAGCCAAGGAAGTTCATCGAAAAAGAGGATCTTCACTCCACTGGCAATACTCTCTAAATATTTCTCGAGTAACCGAAAAGCTTCTCCCCAACTCTTTACTTTAGTATCAGAAGAAGAGAAGTTCTGTAGCGACAAACAGAAATTGGTTAATTGACCAGATGTATTGGTATTCTCCATTCCCGTAATTCGAAAAGCTAGTTTGTCACCAAATAATTCCTTCACAAGAAAAGTCTTACCAACTCGGCGACGCCCATAGATAGCAATAAACTCTGAGCGGTTACTATCCATATATTGCTGAAGTCTTTTTATTTCTTTCTTCCTGCCAATAATTTTCTCCATGATATAATATTTAGCACAAAGATACAAAATTTCTACGATTATGCCAAAATATAATCGTAGTTTTGGCATAATCTCCTTAATTCTTATCGATTATGCCAAAAGTCTGATTGATTTTGGCATAATCTCGATAATTTTTGTGGATTATGCCAAAAGTGTTAGTCAATTGATCAATATGGAATGGCTTATTGACGCAGCTTTCTGTATTACCCCATAACGTACTCGTAGGTTTGTGCGCTTTTGATTTCTCTTTACAAATCTATTCGGGGCAAGTTGAAAATTGCGAACTTCTCTGTGTTGCATTGCACAGCCTCTTTCTTTTTGAAAGAGAATGAGGTCTTTAGAGGCGGAAATCAAAAACGCTTAGCTACTACTCATGAGCTATAGACTGGCGGTTTGTAAATGATTTGCGGATAGTTGTTGCTGTCCGACGTTTGTCGGACGATCGTCTAACGTTCGTCGGACGATTGTCTAACGTACGTCGGAAAGCAACTATCTGCGTATTTATGATGATGACTTGGGCTGCATAATGTCTGCTCTGCTGCGGTTTTGGGTTTTATTGGGCAACATTTATCGCCCCAAAACAAAAAAAGGCAGGATGTTACAACCTCGTAATATCCTGCCTCTTACTTATTAAATAGGTGTCTAATGGTGGCGCACGGTGCATAGAAAATCATGCGCGGTCCTGCCCACCGCATAATCTCGCGCATCTTTTCTCGCTTCTTGGGGGCGTAGCAATGGTGGGGACAGTTCTTGCAAGCGGGTTTCTTTTCACCCCATGGACACAGCGACAATCGCTTGTCGGCATAGTCGGCCAGCTTGCTGTATTCTTCGGTCATCTCCTTTTGGTGAAGTTTGTGCTTGCAGTAGAACTCGATCATAAACCTCACCGTCTTCTTGTCCTTATCTATTTTCGACATATCGTATTAATTGCGGGGCACGCCAAAGGCACTTTCCGCATCATTGGTGCTCGTTTTATGCTTAATTTGGTGGCAAAGTTAGCAATTCCCATGCTTATTTTGCCGCTATTTCGATACCCAATAATGGGGAAAAGTCTGACATCTCCTTTGTCTTAGTGCTTAGTAAGCGTTCTTGTCGTGCTTGAAGATGCTGATGAAAGTCTTGGCGATGATGGCCAAATCCAACATGACGGACCAGTGCTCGATATACCAGATGTCCATGCGTACACGGTCCTTCATCTGCCATAGTTCCTTGGTTTCACCACGGAATCCGCGGACTTGCGCCAGACCTGTGATACCGGGCTTGCAAAGATGACGCACCATGTATTCGTTGATGAGCTTGCTGTAGTATTCCGTATGGTAGAGCATGTGGGGGCGCGGTCCGACGATACTCATGTTGCCGATCAGAACATTGTAGAACTGAGGCAACTCGTCGATGTTGCACTTTCGCATGAAGTCGCCGAAAGCGAACTTGCGGACATCGTGCTCAGTGGCCTGAACCTTGTCGGCATCCTTGTTGACATGCATGGAACGGAACTTATAGCATTTGAAAATCTTGCCGTTGTAGCCCGTGCGCTCCTGCGAGAAGAAGATAGGGCCGGGGCTTTGGATCTTGATGATGAGCCCGATGATGGGAATCAACGGAATCAGGCAAATACATACGATGAGACTGAAGACGATGTCGAAGGCGCGCTTGATAAACCGGTTGGTGGGCTCTTCCAGCGGTTCGCAGTGGTTAGTAAAAACGTAGAGACCATCGACAGATATTGAAGTGGAATAAAGATGAAAAGGTGAAGATTGCCCAAGCACTTGGAAATAGTGGATGAGGTTGCGGTCGCAATATCTCATCAGGTCGGCAATCATCTCTGACTTCTCTTTTGGCAGACAGCAGTAAATCTCGTCTACATTCAACAGTTCCTGGTATGACTCGGCTTTAGCACTACAGTCTCCATTCATGTCGTTCTCGCTTTTCAAAGCCACTCTTTCCATGTGCTGGAGTTCCTCCAGAGTTCCTAAATAGGGGGGGTGAGGCTTCATGATCTCATTCTTCGAGTCGGCGAAATAGCCTTTCACGCGATAACCGTAAGAAGGATCGTGAATCAAGTCCTGATAGAGCTTTGTCATAGCGTCGTCATTGCCAACGAGGATTACCGAGCGGGTGTTCTTTCCACTGCGACGCATGGCTCTCAGAAGGTTGTACTCTATGATGCGCGAGGCGAAAATCAATATAAATTCGCTCGCAAAGAAAAACATCATCGTATAGAACACTCCTCCGCCCTGGCTGTCGATCAACTTTATGAAGAAAAACATCAATGCCGTCTGTAAGAAGGTCAGCATGAACGTGTTTCTCATGACGCTGGTCATTTTCACTCTGCGCCAGTGGACAATGGTGCTGAAGTAGTACTCGCTCACGAGCATCGACAAGTTGGCGAGCAAGGTTACCATCTTGGTGGCAAAGTGGAAAATGGGCGGAGCTTCCACAATCCATCCTTGACAGCAAATCAGTAATATTGTGTTCATGATGATGAAATCTGCAACACCAATGAACAGCCTTGCTAAAGCGTTTCCCGAGAAGTGACCTTTCATAAAATCTTTTCTGTTGAAATGAAACTTATCCTACTGCTCCTTAAAAAGGATGATGGCATTCAGCGGCAGGAATCTCCTGGCGCTTCTGCTTCCTTTCATAGACTTGCGGCAAAGGTAGCAATAATTCTTCAAAAAACTATTTTAAATTTCTTTATTTTTCTTTCAATTTTATCAAATCTTTTAAGAGTGGACAAGACTGTAATCGTTGGATTATTTACAATGTTGATGTGTTGCTTGTAATTTGAAAGAAAAAATGAGAATGACTTAATCAGCTAATAATTTGAGTGTCAGCAATCTACGATAATCGGTCAGTTCTTCGTTACTTTTTGAAATGGTTTGACGGTAGGCCTTTGAAAAATAAATTGATACGAAATTTTGTAACAGAATTTTAATTTCAAGGAGGACCGTTGGACAGCAAAGTAAGGAGTTGAAGGCTTTCGGCTGTGCTCAGAGGTGCATCGCCGAAGTCCTTCAACTCCCTAAATTCAAAGTTCTGTCTCTAACCTGCATTATTCATGAACATTAAACGCTACTTTTTTGAACATGAATTATCACAAATTACCCATAAATTATTCGTAAATGATTATACTCATGAGAAATTTATGGATAATTTATGGATATTCGTGTGAAAAATAATCTCCATGAATAATGTAGGCTAAATTCTAATCTTCTGTTTTCCGGTCTCTATACCTTAAAGAGGGTATTCCTCGAAGGCGTAGAGCACGGTGCTGAGATAGCGCTCGCCCGTGTCAGGAAGCAGCACCACGATGTTCTTATCCTGATATTCCGGTCGCTTGGCGACCTGAGCCGCAGCCCAAGCAGCGGCGCCACTGGAGATGCCAACGAGCAGACCGTCCTTCTGAGCCAGCTGACGGCCGGTGCGGATTGCATCGTCGTTCTCCACGTCGATAACCTCGTCGATGAGCGATGCGTCGTAGGTGGCAGGGATGAAGCCGGCACCGATGCCCTGAATCTTGTGGGGGCCGGAAGGTCCCCCTTTTAGTACGGGAGAGCCTTTGGGCTCAACGGCCACGATGTGTACGTTGGGGTTGTTCTCCTTCAGTCGCTTGGCGATACCGCTTACGGTTCCACCGGTTCCCACACCGGCCACGAATACGTCTACCTTGCCGTCGGTGTCTTCCCAGATCTCCACGCCGGTTGTCTCGTAGTGGCGCTTGGGGTTGGCGGGGTTGTCAAATTGTCCCAGGATGACGCTGCCGGGGATGGAGTCGCGCAGTTCCTTGGCAACCTTGATGGCGCCGGGCATGCCGTCCTTTCCGCTCGTGAGTCTCACTTCTGCGCCGTATGCCTTAACCAAGTTGCGGCGTTCAACGCTCATCGTCTCGGGCATGGTCAGGATGAGATGATAGCCCTTCACGGCCGATACGAGGGCCAAACCTACACCGGTGTTACCGCTCGTGGGCTCAATGATGGTGGCTCCGGGCTTCAGCTGGCCCTTGGCCTCAGCGTCCTCGATCATGGCCAGTGCGATGCGGTCCTTTACGCTGCCGCCGGGATTGAAATATTCTACCTTGGCAATCAGATTCTTCTTCAGTCCCTGTGATGAGGAGAAAACGGGGAGTTCTACAAGGGGTGTGCGACCGATAAGGTCTGTGATTCTTTTCGCAATCTTCATAATACCTTATTTTTAATGTTTAATACTTTGTTTCTTATTTCTGAGTGCAAAGGTAGGGAGTTTTTCGCAGTCCCACAATCCCACAAAAACGGCATTTCGAATACCACGATTGTGGTAGATAGCTTCGTGCTGCAACGCCGGGTAAACACTTTTTTGCTAATTTTTGGGTATTGTTGGATTTGCAAAAGACCGTTAATTTTGCAGTCGAAATACAAATATTGTAAGATAGAAATGAAATTATCTTTATTTTTCTCAGCACTTCTCTTAGGCTGCAGCCTTACGGCTAAAGCCCAGGTGAATGCGGCTGATTCCGTGATGAGTCATGCCAGCGGCAAGCGTTTCAGCGTGGGCGGTTATGGCGAGGTGGCCTTGAGCCGCATGTTCTATAGTAATAATGTATACCGCTACATGGATCCCGGAAAATATAAGAACGATCCCAGCCATGGCGAGTTCTCTCTTCCTCACGTGGTGGTCTACCTCGGTTATGACTTCGGCAAGGGCTGGACGATGGGTTCCGAGATCGAATTCGAACACGGCGGCACCGGCTCTGCCTTCGAACGTGAATACGAGGAAGGCGGCGAATGGGAAAGCGAAGTAGAGAAAGGTGGCGAAGTTGAGTTGGAGCAGTTCTGGTTGCAGAAAGCCTTCTGGCAGGGCAAGTTCAACGTCCGCGTGGGTCATATCGTAGTACCCGTGGGCCTGAACAACGCCCATCACGAACCGCTCAACTTCTTCACCGTCTATCGTCCTGAAGGCGAGAACACCATTATCCCTTCAACATGGCATCAGACCGGTATCAGCTTCTGGGGCCGTCTGCCGCAGTGGCGCTATGAGGTGCAGTTCTTGGCAGGCTTGGACGCTTTGGAATTCAACCGCGAAGGCTGGATTCACGACGGTACCAAAGACCCGTTTGAGTTTGAGCCCGCCAATAAATATGGACTCAGCGCCCGCATCGACAACTATTCCATTCCTGGCGTTCGTTTCGGACTGAGTGGCTACTACGGTCATTCCATCGACAATACCTATGTGCGCAATTCTGATGGCGCAGAGTCGAAGCTGCAGGGCAAGGTGGCCTATGGAAGTTTCGACTTCACCCTCAACCGCTGGAACTGGTTCGTTCGCGGTCAGGCCGACTATGGCTATCTGGGCGATGCCTACGACATCGTGAACCTTGGTGGCCGCCAGAGTCGTACGTCTCCCTATTCTCACGACCTTGTGGGCAAGAACGCCTACGCTGTCGGCATCGAGGCTGGCTACGACATCTTCTCGCAGATTGCCAAACTGAAGGCCGACCATCAGAAGTTCTACGTCTTTGGCCGTTATGAGAACTACAACTCCTACGTGCGCGACAAGCGTCAGGTTGACTATCAGTACACCCACAAGCAGCGCATTGCCTTCGGTATCAACTACTATCCGCTGCCACAGATTGCCGTGAAGGCTGACTACAGCTGCCGCTTCCTCAAGTCGCCCTACGAGAACGAGCCAAGCATCAACATTGGTATCGCCTACGAAGGCTTCTTCCTCTAATAAAAATAGGTATATAAGGGAGCGGGGATGAACAAATTCTCTTGAGACGTAGATAAATCCATAAAGAAAAATCAATCAAAAAAACATATACAATGAGATTTCCTATTAAAGCATTATCAATCTTTTGCATGGCAGGTTTGGCTTTGACCGCCTTCACCTCGTGCAGCGATGATGACAACGACAACAACGGTTCTGACGCAACAACCCTTTCAGAGGGCGATCAGTACTTGCAGAAAGTTCTCGCAGAGAATGTCGACAACACCATCAATCCCACTTATGCAGCCATGGCTCTTGCAGCCGACAGTCTTTACACCCAGGTGCAGGCCATCCATGAGGCTACCAAGACCGGTACAGTAACGCAGGCTATGGTTGATCAGGCTTGCAAAAACTGGAAATCAGCCCGCGCACGCTATGAGAAGAGCGAGGCTTTCCTGATGGGTGCCGCTGCCGACTATGATATCGACCCGCACATCGATACATGGCCTCTCGACCTGGCTACCCTCTGTCAGACACTGAACAACGACCAGCTCATCAAGAGTTATGATACCGATGACAAGGACGCAAATGCTGCAAAAGCTAATTCCGACCTCGGTCAGACGGTGCTCGGCTTCCACGGTGTTGAGTTCATTCTCTTCCGCGACGGTCAGCCCCGCAAGGCTGCTGAGTTGAACGGCTACGATACTTATAATAAGGACGGACTCGACTTCACCCGCTTCAGTGGTGAATACGAGATGATCTTTGCTGAGGCTGTGGCAGGCGACCTGCGCAACTCTATCTATCGTCTTGAGGTTTGCTGGAACGAGAATGCTCCCAAGAGCCATTTCGACGTGCTCACGGCTCTTGAGTGGAATACGAAGATGTCGAACTCCAACCAGAGCTATGGCCAGAACATGAAGTCTGCAGGTCAGGCTGGTTCGCTCTATCGCAGCGTCAAGACCGCTTGCTCTGCAGTCATCGCCGGTGATGGTGGTGCCGTAGGTATCTCCGACGAGGTGGGACTCACCAAGATTTCTCTGCCCTACACAGGCTCCGACATCCACTACATCGAGTCGCCTTACTCTTACAATTCACTCACCGACTTCTGGGACAACATCCAGAGCATTGCCAACGTATGGTATGGCGGTGTGGAGAACAACCGTGGCACCTACTCTTTCGACGGTTACTTCAAGAAGTACAATCCCACGATTGCTACCAATGTTGAGCAAGCCATCGTCAATGCTCAGGCTGCTATCAAGAGCATTCCTACACCTTTCGTGCTGAACTACACCAGCCCGAAGTGCAAAGATGCTATCGACGCTTGCAAGGCTCTTTCTGACGCATTGAGTGCTGCCAACGACTACATCGTGAATTCAAAAGATTAATAAGTATTAGACAACCAATAACGGTTCCGGACCCATATTCAGTCAAGTTTAGGTCCGGAGCCTCCTCTAGTAAGAAAGGATCATTATGAAATCAGTAAAGCTTTTACCTTTATTTTTAGGTTTGGCCGCAATGACAGTCGTCTCCTGTAGTGATGATGACGATAATGTCGTTGTTCCCAACGAGAATGAAAACGTTGGCAAGGCTGTCGGCAACTTCTCAGCTGCCGAGTGGAGCCCGGGTGGCGAAAAAGGTACCACCACCAACGAGCAGGGATGCTATTCCAACCCTGTACCCCTGATTGCCAACGACGCTGACCTCTATCAGACCTTCAAGCGCGGCGAGACTTTCTTTGAGCACGACTACACGCTCTTCACCGCTCCTTATCGTGGACTGGGACCGGCATGGGTCCGCTCTGGATGTGAGTACTGCCACCCAAGCTATGGTCATGGCAAACGTCAGAATTCTTACCGGGCTAATGAAATGGGCAATGGGTATCTGCTCGTTGTCTATCACCCGACAGCCGGCACCGATCCCGACGGCGTGAAGTATGCTGCCAACAGCTACATCCGTCAGGTCACCGGTATGCCTCAGACTCAGGCCATGTATCCTTTCAAGGCGCCGATCGATGAGAGCGGAATCACCATCACCTGGCAGAAGGTTACCTCAGCACCCTCTGGAATCGATCCGACGAAATTCCCCGACGGCACTCCGCTGGAGTTGATCTATCCCGACGTGCAGATTGCTCAGAGCGCTTTCAACACCAACCCGAAGCCTACCAACTATGAGGTTCGCCTCGAGTCTACTATCGGTATGTATGGTACTGGTTTGCTCGATGCCATCTCTCAGGACTCTATGAAGGCACAGTATCAGCGTGAGGCCCCTTACGTGGAGTTGAATCCCGGAATGTGGGATGCCGCAGCCAACGACTGGGCTTCTTCTGCCTGGTATCCTCTGGCCGACGGTACAAAGCGCGTGAAGAAGTACACCTACGCTATGACCCGTGCATCTCTGCTCGACGGTCCTGGTGCCAATGCCATCTGGAACATCACTAACGTCACCCGTTCCGACCGTCACTATCTCTACACCACAGCCGCATGGGCTAAGGCTATGAGTGAGGACGACGAGGTGATCAACGTTATCAAAGAGCAAGGTAAGAGTGCTACCTCACTGCTCCATCCCTATTATGGCGATGGATCAGAGGACAGCATCCGCTATCTGGTCAACACGCTGCTTTCGCTCAACACCAGGGCAGGCGCTGATACCTACAAGAAGTACTTCGTAGATATGAGCCCCTGGAATGGTCAGGAAGAGATGAACGACGAAGACTACTACGCTTTCGCCGTATGGCACAAGGGACTTGCCGTTCCTCAGGCCCGCAACCTGGACAACGAGCAGGTACAGCACGGAAAGGAACTCTTCTACAAGATGGGTTGCACCGCCTGCCACCGTCCCTCATGGACCATCAAGAAGGACGACAGCTGGATCGATCCCGTTAGCCGTAAGTTCTGCTCACTCGGAAACGGTATGCCCGACTACAGCAACACGGTTATCTGGCCTTACACCGACCTTGTACAGCATCGTCTCTACATGGCCAACGACATCCGTACCGGTTGGTGCCGCACAACTCCGCTCTGGGGACGTGGACTGAGCCAGCAGGAGACCGGTGCCAGCGACCGTCTGCACGACTGCCGCGCCCGCAACGTTGAGGAAGCCATCGTATGGCACTGCTACGACAAGCGCAGCGACGCCTACAATGCTGCTATCCACTTCTACAACCTCTCGAAGAGTGACCGCGATGCTGTTGTCGCCTTCATCAATGCAATCTAATTGCGATTCTAATTTGAAAGATTCGAGAGAAACTGAAACTATGATGGTTGTGTATCACCGAACCTTTTCATTCTCTCAATAATTATTATTCTATAAGAGCAGGGCGTGATTCTGCGTCCTGCTCTTTTACAGTTTTTTCTTCATCAGTAATGGCAAATCAAATGAAAGATTCTTACTTCGCCCGCTTCCAGGGCATTGTTGGAGTAGGATTTCTTTATATCCTCATTATAATTGTATTGGCAGCAGCCACCATCGTCGAGCATTTCATGGGTACGCCAGCCACTCATGATGCCATCTATGGCTCGTGGTGGTTTGTCGGTCTGTGGATATTGCTTGTTCTTCTTGGCTGCATTTATTTTATGGGCCGCTTCCGCCATAAAGCGCTCAACCTTACCAACGTTAATACCATCCTTATTCATTTCTCTTTTGTTGTCATTCTATTGGGTGCGCTCGTCACCCACACAACCGCCCGACAAGGCATTATCCATCTGCGTGGTGACCAGCCCGTCAATATCTATATGAATATGGACTACGACAACATGACGGGCGACCGTCTTCCCTTCTATATCAAACTCGACAAGTTTGCCATCAACTATCACGCCGGTACCGACAGCCCCGAAGACTACGTCACCCACTTCTCCATCATCGACGGAGCTTCCACCATTCATGCCTCTGTGGCGATGAACAAGATTTACACCTACCGCCATTACCGCCTTTATCAGTCCAGCTACGATACCGACAACCAGGGCAGCTACCTCAGCGTCAGCCACGATCCATGGGGCATCTCCATCACCTATACGGGTTATGCGCTGCTGTTTCTGAGCCTGCTCTTGTTGCTCATCAATCCAAAAGGCTCTTTCCGCGCGTTGCTTCGCAATCCGATGCTGCAAAAAGGCTTCATGACCCTTGCCCTTCTTGTCTTTCCCTTCTTGGCCAATGCCACTGTACCGACGCCCGATCAGCAAACGGCTGACCATTTCGGACGGCTCTTCATGCAGTACAACGGCCGCATCTGTCCCGCCCAGACCTTCGCGCTCGACTTCATGCAGAAGGTCCACGGCAGCCATCGCTACAATGGACTCTCGGCCGAACAGACTCTCGTTGGCTGGATTATGTATCCTCAGGAGTGGGCCGGCGAGCCTTTCATCCATGTCAAGAGCAAGAAGCTGCGCGAGGAAATCCATGTAGAAGAGTATGCCCGGCTGAGCGACTTCTTCCCTGGCGGCAACTATATCCTGGGTCCTTATATTCAGGCCTACGGTCAAGGCAATCACGACGCCCTGCATAAGGCTTCGGCTGATGTTGACAATAAGATAGAGATTCTCATGGCCTTGCGCATGGGCAAGCCGCTCAAGATGATTCCCCATACAGTCGGGGATGTCACTACTTGGTATTGTCCAACGGATACGCTGCCTTCGACCATCCGCGGCGATGAGGCTCTCTTTGCCAAGAATATCTTCCCGATGGTATTCCAGATGATAGCCGAGGGCGACAATGGTCAGGCCAACAACTTCTTGGATAAGTTTGCCGAATACCAACAGAAGAACGCGGGCAATAGCCTGCCCACGCCCCAGCAGGTGAAGGCCGAGCGCATTTATAATGCCGTGTCGATTCCTTCCATACTGTTCATGTTCAATCTGTTCATGGGCTTTGTAGTGCTGGGCGTCGTATTCTGCAGGATGCGTGCGGCCCATCTCAATCGCCCCACGCGGTTTGCCTTCGCGGCTCCTCTTTTCAGCGTGTTGCTGGTCGTTTCGTTCTTGGCGCTCACGCTGACGCTCGTCCTGCGTTGGATTATCTCCGGCACCGTGCCGATGTCGAATGGCTACGACACGATGCTCGTCATGGCCTGGATGGTGATGCTCGCCATGCTCTTTGCCTCGTGGCGCTTCCGTGGCCTGAGGCTGATGACGTTGGCTTTTGGCTTTCTCTTGTCGGGCTTTTTCCTGCTCGTGAGTCATATCAACGCCATGGATCCGGCCATCGGCCACGTGATGCCCGTGCTCAACAGTCCGTTGCTGAGCATCCACGTGAGCATCATCATGATGGGCTTCTCATTGCTGGCCCTGACGTTCATCTGCAGTGTCACGGCCCTCGTGGAGCGTTCGCAGGAGAAGGAGCTGCAGCTCTTCTCGCGTCTGCTGCTCTATCCGGCTGTGGTGACCTTGACCATTGGCATCTTTATCGGTGCCGTATGGGCCAACATCAGTTGGGGCAACTACTGGACGTGGGACCCCAAGGAGACGTGGGCGCTCATCACGCTGATGGTCTATGCCGTGCCGCTCCACACGCAGAGTCTGCCCGCTCTCAGTCGTCCGCGCAACTGGCACTGGTTCATGGCCTTGGCTTTCCTGACGCTCGTGATGACCTATTTCGGCGTGAATTATTTCCTGGAAGGAATGCACTCTTACGCTTGATTTTGCGTTTTACCTTAAAAGAGAAACCATAAAATGAATACAACTACTCGTCTCAGTCATCGCTCGTGGACTTCGGGTCCGGTTGACGCTCAGCTCACCGTCTTCGACAGCCATGATGACAGGGAATACCATTTGCTCTTGAGCATCAATGATGACTTGCTCGATTTCAAATCCCAACTCAGTCAAATTTACGAGGTGCTGAGGTCGTTTGCCGACCGGGAGAAATGCTCCACGGCCTTCGTACGCGTCTATCTCAGCGACTCGTCCACCCAGATTTGCGAAGTGGAGAATCTTTTCATGGAAGACTGCGGTTTTCCGTTTTCCATCATTGAGCAGCCTCCCGCCAATGGTACGAAGGTTGCGATTTGGGCCTGGATGCTCTCCAAGGCCGATATCCATGCCCTGCCTTCGAGACTCTATGAGGTCTGTACTCCCCACGGCAATCAGTATTGGGCCACCGACATGTGCGAGGCCTACGGCGCGTCGAAAGACCAGGCGTCGCTCATCCTTCAGGAATATGTGATGACTTTGATGCAGGAGAACATGACGCTTGAGGCCAACTGTCAGCGTACGTGGTTCTATGTCAACGACATCGACAACCAGTACGCCGGAATGGTGAGGGCGCGCAACGATGTGTTCTTTACGCAGGGACTCACGGCCGATACCCACTACGTTGCCAGTACGGGCATTGGAGGCCGCACAGCTCGTCCGGGCGTGATGGTGTCGATGGATGCTGTGGCCTATAATCCTATTGACAAGGGTCATATCCACTATCTCTATGCCGCCGACCATCTCAACCGGACGAGCGACTACGGCGTGAGCTTTGAGCGAGGAACGGCAGTGGACTTGGGCGACCGCCGGCAAGTGTTTATCTCAGGCACTGCCAGCATCGACAATCGCGGCAATATCCTCTTCGAGGGTGATGTCATAGCACAGGCCGAGCGGATGATGGAAAATATAGAGGCTCTGCTGGCTGAAGCCGGATGTACGGCCGACGACATACAACAGGCCACTGTCTACCTGCGCGACCAGGCTGACTATCATCGCGTAGAATGGTTCTTCAGTGAGCATTATCCTCAGTTTCCTCACCTCATCGTCCATGCTCCCGTTTGCCGGCCCGGCTGGCTCATCGAGACGGAATGCATGGCCATCAAGAGCATCTGATCGGAAAATAAAAATAGGAGTTCTGCTTTCGCGGAACTCCTATTCCATTTTTCTGTAATTCGAAGTTTTTAGATATCCTCAAGTTTCAAGCCCCATGCATCGGCAACACCCTTGAAGACAACCTTGCCCTCAACGATATTCAAACCGCGACGCAGAGCCTCGTCGTCCTTGCAGGCCTGCTGCCATCCCTTGTCGGCCAGTGCCAGAGCGTAGCGCAGTGTAGCGTTGGTCAGTGCGATGGTGGAGGTGTGAGGCACGGCTCCAGGAATGTTGGCCACAGCGTAGTGCACGATTCCGTCAACCACGTAGACGGGGTCGGTGTGGGTTGTGGGATGTGAGGTCTCGAAGCAGCCGCCCTGATCGATAGCCACGTCGACGAGCACAGAACCCGGCTCCATCAGCTTGAGCATGTCGCGCGTGATGAGGTGGGGAGTCTTTGCACCGGGAATCAGCACTGAGCCCACGAGAATATCTGTGTCGGGAAGTTCCTGACGGATGTTGTGCTCTGTTGAATATATGGTATGAACGTTGGCAGGAAGTTCAATCTCTAGCTGGCGCAGTCTCGGCAGAGAGATGTCGGCGATGTAGGTATCGGCACCCATGCCGGCAGCCATGCGAGCAGCAGCCTCACCTACGGTACCGCCACCGAGAACGAGCACCTTAGCAGGCTTCACACCGGGCACGCCGCTGATGAGCTTGCCCTTGCCGCCCTTTGTCTTCTGCAAGTAGGTAGCGCCTTCCATGACACCCATGCGGCCTGCAACCTCGCTCATCGGGATGAGCAGCGGCAGACGATGGTCAGGAGTCTGCACGGTCTCATAGGCCAGACAAACGGCTCCGCTCTTGATCATGGCCTCTGTGAGAGGACGGTCGCTGGCGAAATGGAAATAAGTGAATACCAGCTGGCCTTTTCTGATCAGACCATACTCCGGCTCCACGGGTTCCTTCACCTTGATGATCATGTCGCTCTGAGCATACACCTCTGCGGCGGTGGGAATAATCTCGGCTCCTGCGGCTACATAATCCTTGTCTGCAAAACCGCTGCCTTCACCGGCAGTATGCTCTACCATTACCTTGTGACCATGCTTTACCAATTCGGCCACACCTGCGGGCGTCATGCCAACGCGATTCTCATTGTTCTTGATTTCTTTAGGAATACCAATCTTCATCATAATAGACTTAGTTTTAAAGTAATTTTTTCGGATGCTAAATTACGAAAATATCTGTTTACTTATTCTGTTGTAAACAAACTTTAACCAAAAATTTTTCATGGAGAGTTTTGAGGGCTGATTTCCACAAGTTCATTATTCGGCAATCATAGGCTAATTATTCGTTAGTCTTGCTATATGTGGTTTTAGGTAAAGCATCGGTTCTCAGCCAAGTTGGGTGCGAGGCAATAAGTATTCACTTAACTTATCATCCTTGTTGCTATTATTGTTTGATGTTTAGTAATAGATACTTAATCTGATTTCGTCCGCCTGCGAGAAGATTCAATCCAATCCCTGAATTTTCTCGCGAATGCCTCGTCCCTTTAGTAGAAAACAATAATGTTTGTATCAAGAAGATATTGACTTTTCATTTACTCAAAGAGATTTACAAGTTCATCATCTTCCTTATTTTTTCTTGCTGAATAGATGTCAGCCATTATTTCGTCTGTTGTTCGATCATCTTCCCATTTGCCACAGACGCTATCCAAAAATTTTTTAGTTCTCTCCGACTCGCTTTCTTCCTTCGTTGGGGCAATATTAGCCGTTAAGCCCTTAATGTAGTCAAGAACTTTCTTCATCAGATCCGTATGGCCCGAGAGCAGTTTTATTTGATTGGCTAACTCTGCGCTTAATTGTGTTTAGTCATAATTCTTTTTTTTGCAAACATAGATACATTTTTTCATTTTTGCAAGTTCTTCATGGGTTTTTATTATAAATAATGTGGCTCCCTGAATAACTATAAGGAGCCCTCATTGGACTCAGTGAGTTGGAATCATCTCTCGTGACAGCCGTCACGAATGAACGTGACGATTGTCACGAACGAACGTGACGGTTGTCACGCATGAACGTGACGATTGTCACGCAGAAACGTGACAGTCGTCACATTATGTCGGGACAGGTGAAAAAGTCCGTGGATGATTTGGAGGAAAATCGGCAAAGGTGAAAAGTTCCGGGAATAATTTGAAGGAAAATCTCATCCTCACCGTCAGGCTATCGCCTCTGCCTGTTGGGAGTGGGG
>Ga0256406_1000780_pt1 | contig 55060 bp, 48 predicted proteins | sample RumenRJG_03DNA_FD_185986 | JGI IMG/M metagenome (GOLD analysis project Ga0256406, IMG submission 185986) | Bovine rumen microbial communities from Lethbridge, Alberta, Canada - RJG_03 | ecosystem: Host-associated > Mammals > Digestive system > Stomach > Rumen | place: Canada: Alberta | collected...
TTTGTTATATATTCTGTGATTTTTGTTTTTTTATTGTTACTTATAAATAATAACACAAATCTTTGTTTTATGGAATATTTTTTGAATATTTTGTCGAACTTTTTGTTATTTTATTCATATATTATAATAGATGAATTATTAAGTTAAATTAATATGTTGCATTCGAAATATAAATTGTTTAATTTTTTAAAATTTATTTGGTTAGGAGGGAGTTATGTGTAGAATACTAAAGAAACTACTTGCCACATGTTTAATAGGTTTTGGGGTTGGAGTTCTACTTGTAATTCTACTTCCACTATCACGGTTGGCTTTTTATAATTGGTTGTAGTTTAATTGCAGTTGGCTTGTTATTCTTGTGGCAAAAGTAATGTTTAATTGTTTTTGGTAAATATAAAATGCATAAATATTAATGCCTAAATGTTAAATGTCTAAATGTTAAATGCGTAAATGCTAAATGCCTAAATGTTAAATGCCTAAATGTTAAATGCGTTTTGATATACTTTAATATAAAAAACAATCTATAAATTGAGATACATATCTTTTCAAATTATATTTATAAGATAGTCTCGGAAAGGAAGTTTTATTATGACAGTTGTTGTTAAAAAAGTGCCTAATTGGCTAAAAGGTTTTGTGAAATTAATTTTTGGAGTAAAAGACAATAAGCGTTAATTCTCTTGCATAACATAAAAGACCAAGTTGAAATTCAACTTGGTCTTATCTATGCTCATAAATTATACTTTACTCATTATCTAATTTTGATGAACGTAAGCATTTAGAGCATACATGCATTTTTTTGTTTTCGCCATTTACTTTAATTCTAACTGTTCTTAAATTTGGTTTCCATGTTCTTGGTGCTCTTCTACTAACATGAGAACGAGCAATGCTAATTCTGTTTCCATTAGCAACAGTTTTTCCACATATATCACATTTTGCCATTTTGCTGCACCTCCTATGCTTAAATTTTGCAACTATGTTTTATAATACCATATTTTATTAATTATTTCAAGTGTTTGCCGTTATTTTGTTTATTCTTTTGCTATTATTTTTGTTTAACTTGTTTTTCTGCAACATTTTACTTGTTTTTTTATCATGGTTTTCTAGAACATTTTACTTGTTTTTGTTTGCAACAACTTTTTATTTATTTTTGCTCATTTGTCAATTTGTTCATTTTTGTTGTTATTTTTCTGTAATCCATTTTATTAAATCAAGGTTCATTGGCTCTAAAATCATATCATTTTTTGGAATTACTCTGAATGTATATCCATAATCTCCACCTGTTTTTAATTCAATCTCAGCTGAATAAATATTTTTTCCATTTTCTTCTTTTTCAAATTTCATAGGTTTTATTTGAATATCATCAACGATTCCATTTGGTGTTATTTTTCCATAAAATACTTGTGGTTCAATGCTTGAACGATCAATTAATTCATTTGGCAATTTTACCTCACAAGATACTTTAATATTATTTCCTGCATCAACTGTTATGTCATTATAATTTGATTTACTTTGATTTATTTCAATTTTGTCAAAATGCTCTTTAATATTGTCTTTCCATTCTTCAAAGCTTGATACATTTTCTAGGTTAGAATAATATTTTTCATTTAATTTAGCTAATGGCATATAAATTTTTGTAGTATAATCTTCAAGCATTCTTGCTGTACTATATTTTCCAGCATTTGAAGCAATACTATTTTTCATTATATTAACCCATTTTTCAGAATATCCTTTATTATTTTTTTCATAATAAAGTGGAATAATCTTGTTTTCTAATGTATCATAAATGCTATTTGCGTCTGAATCATCTTGTTCTTCATAGCTCTTATATTTCATGTCTGTTCCAATTGCCCAGCCATTACGTTGATTATATCCTTCTGCCCACCAGCCGTCTAAAACACTAAAATTAATTACACCATTAATTGCTGCTTTTTGTCCACTTGTGCCTGAAGCTTCTAGCGGTCTTCTTGGATTATTTAACCATACATCAACACCTGATACCAAATATCTTGACATTCCAATATTATAGTTTTCAAGTATAAATACTTTTCCTTTAAATTGTGGCTTTAATGCTAATCTGTGAATAAATTGTATTAATGCTTGACCTTCTTTGTCTTGTGGATGTGCTTTTCCTGCAAATATTATTTGTACTGGTTTATCTTTTTCATTAAATATTTTTGTTATTTTTTCCAAATCTCTAAATATTAACGTTGCTCTTTTATATGTAGCGAATCTCCTTGCAAAACCTATTGTTAGAACATTTGGATCAAGTTTTCCAGTTATGCTGTCTATGTCTTCATAACTATAATTATATCTTCTTAATCTGTCCTCTGTTGATTTTTTTACTAATTTTATTAGTTTCTCTTTTCTAAGTTGATGTTCATTCCAAAGTTCTTCATCAGGAATGTCATAAATTTCTTCCCATGTCTTATCGTTTTGAATGTTATCTTGCCAATATGGTTTTAAATATTTATTATATAATTCTTTTATTTTTGGTGCAAGCCATGTACATGTGTGAACACCATTTGTTACATATCCTATTGGTGATTCATTTGCTGGTACATTTGGCCATACATCTCCAAATAGTTCTCTTGATACTGCTCCATGTAATTTACTTACTCCATTTTTCTTTCCAGCAATTTTTAGTGCTAAAATTCCCATATTAAAACCAGCATTTTGGTCTTTTTCATCTGGTTTCATTCCTAGATGAGTAAATTCTTCTTTTGTAATACCTAGTTTATCCCAAATTCCATTGAAATATTTTTCTACCAAGCTAACTGGGAATATATCATTTCCTGCTGGCACTGGTGTGTGTGTTGTGAATGCAGTTTTTGATGATACTATTGATTTAGCTATATCAAAAGATACTTGCTTTTCTTCCATTGTTTTTCTAATTAATTCAATAGTTAAAAATGCAGAATGTCCTTCATTTAAATGATATACATTTGGTTTATATCCAAGTGTTTCTAATAAACGTACACCACCAATTCCAAGAACCATTTCTTGCTTAATTCTCATTTCTTGGTCTCCACCATATAGTGTGGTTGTTACATCTCTGTATTTTGTGTCATTTTCATCAATATCTGAATCCATTAAATATAGGCAAACTCTTCCTACTGAGATTTTCCAAACTTTTACTGTTATAAAGCTGTCTGGAAATTTTACTTTTATAAAAATATTATTTCCACTATGGTCTTTTACTTCTTTTATTGGTAGTGTGTCTAAGTCTATATCTTTATATTCACACTCTTGCTCACCATTTCCATTTATTTTTTGGTGGAAGTATCCATGCTTATATAATAAGCCAACTCCAACAAGTGGTATTCCCATATCACTTGCTGCTTTTAAATGGTCTCCTGATAAGATTCCAAGTCCACCTGCATAAATAGGTACAGTTTGGTCTAATCCATATTCAGCTGAAAAGTAAGCGATTTGCTTGTTTATATCATCTGGATATTTTTTCTCAAACCATGCATTTTTTGAGCTCATATAATCTTCAAAATTTTTGCATATTTTATCATATTGGTCTAAAAAATCTTTGTTGTTTGATGCATATTCTAATTTATCTTGTGATACAAGTTTTAAAAATTTTATAGGATTTTTTTCACATTTTTCCCATAGATCACAGTCTATTTCTTTAAATAATCTTAAAAATTCTGTGTTCCATGACCACCATAAATTATAAGATATTTCTTCTAATTTGTTTATTCTTTTTGGCAATTGTGGTCTTACTGTAATTTTATTAAATACATAAGGCATTTTTATTCCTCCTTCGTTATCCACTCTGATTTAAACTTTAGTTCCTTATTTTTTGATTTTTAATTTGCTTTCTATAAGTTATTTCTTGTATGTTGATTTCAACAAGTTAATTCTTGTATGTTTATTTTTTGTAACTTATTTTTACAATTAATTTTTTTCAATCAGATATATTATCAACTAAATTTTTATTTTTGTCAACGTCTTTTGAAATTTATTTTAAAATTAATTTTAAAATTAATTTTGGAATTTATTTTGGAATTTATCTTGGAAAAATTTTTACTACATATTATTTTACATATACATTATGTGAGCTTGCTTTAATTGTTTTTATATAATTAAAGATTCAAGCCATTTATTAACTTGAATCTTTCTACATATTTAATTTAAGTTATTAAAAATAAGCGCATAAACGCGTATTGTATGAAATATACCCTCCATAATATCTAACACTCCTATACATAATGGACATATACCATGGTACCCCCGCATATGCCATTGTTGATGTACCATAGTCTGATTGCGTGAATCCGTATTCGCTGTATGGTTTGCTGTATATTCCTGTTTCATCGTCCATACTACTTTGTGGTATATTTAGATATGATACAAAAGCTATCCATTCTTCCGTTGATGGTATAAACCAGCCTTCTTTTACTTTGTCTTGTATTACAGCCCATATATCTATTTCATCCTCATACAAGCTACTATGTTCTCCAAATCTTTTTTCATTCCAGGCTTCTATCATATTTTTAGTATTTTCTTTTCCTTTTCCGAAGTTTCCTAGTGTAATATCTTCATATTTTTCACTATTCTCTAAAGGATACCAAGAGTGTAAATCATTGTCATAATCTGCTAAAGATATGATATAAAACCTTGGTGTTCCTGTGTTATTTGTACACTTTATTAATGTTCCATCTACTGTACTTCCATCTGCGTTTGTATATTTATAACTTGTATTTTCTGAATATTCTTTTAATCCACTAGTTACTGTTGTATATGAAAAACCTGAATCACTACTGTCATCACTATTCATAGGGTTTCCCCCTTTATAAGTAGTTGTGTCTTCACTATCTTTTGATATGTCTGCTACTATTATTCCATCTGCTATTTCATCTCCATCTAGGTCTGCATATTTTAAACCTTTTACACTTATTATTGGAGCATTCTTTCTTAATATAGTTGACCCAGGTATTTCTTCTGAACCTTCATTTTCATCTCCAGAAGTTCCATTTGGCATATATTTTGCAATCTCATTATCTACTCTATCAAGATCTGCTTGCTCATTTTTTTCTGTGTTTTTATACTCTTCTGTTGCCACCTTAGCCTTGTTCAACGTTCCATTATTACCGATAGTTAAGTTTATTGTTATTCCCGCCAATATTAATAACACTATAATGGTTACAATTAAGGCAATTAATGTTATAGCCTTATCACTTCTTTTATAAACCTTTTGTGAACTTTTTTGATAGTCTTTCTTTGACCATTTCTCATTAACTTTTTTCGAATTGTTCATTTCCTTTTTACCTTTCTCCTTCTATTTGTTCAAAACTTGTATTTTTGAACTAAAATTATTATATAAAAATTTATTTTTGTTGTCAATAAAGAAATACACGATATATATATATATATACAGCCACGCTGGTTTACAAGTAGTTTTACATTTTGTTTAACTTTTTATTACAAGAATATTACAAAGAAACAGTTTCACATTATTGTTTTTTACATTATTTGTTTTTCATTACTTACATTGCTTAAATCAATTATTTCAATGTTTAATTTTATTTTTCATGGATAATTAGCTAATTTTTGGTAATAATTATATTAGTTTTTTTGTATACATATCTGTTTTACTCCTGATTGCTTTGAAATGATTACAATTTTTGAAAGGATTACATTTTATGATAAACAAAGTTGAAATTTCTGGTGTTAATACTGCAAATTTGCCTGTGCTATCAAATGATGAGAAAAAAGAGCTTTTATTAAAAATTAAAAGTGGAGATAAAAATGCAAGAAAAAGATTTATAAATGGTAATCTAAAATTGGTATTAAGTGTTATCAAGCGTTTTAAGAACTACGATGAAAATGCTGATGATTTATTTCAAATAGGTTGTATTGGATTGATTAAAGCTATTGATAATTTTGATGTTTCACAAAATGTGCAATTTTCTACTTATGCTGTTCCAATGATTATTGGAGAAATGAAAAGATATATTCGCGATAATAATCCTATTAGAGTTAGTAGATCTGTGAGAGAACTTGCTTACAAGGCTTTAATTGCTAAAAATAATTTGTATAAAAAAACTCAAGTTGAGCCAACTGTTGAACAGATTGCGAAATCTATAGGTGTTTCTAAAGAGGAGGTTGCTGCTAGTATTGATGCTATTCAAGATCCTATTTCTTTGCAGGAAACAGTTCATGGCGCAAATGATTCCGATAACTTGTATGTTATGGATCAAGTTAGTGATAAAAAAGGTAATGATGAAAATTGGATAAATTCTATTGCAATTAGTCAGGCTGTTGATAAATTAAATTCACGTGAAAAAGATATTCTTAAAAGACGTTTTTTTGATTGCAAAACTCAAATTGAAATTGCTGATGAAATCGGCATTTCCCAGGCTCAAGTATCTAGGCTTGAAAAAAATGCAATAGACCATTTAAGAAGAAATTATTTATAACCTTTTTGTCATACTCGCATATAATATAATAATAGTTTGTGGAGGATATTATGGGGCAAAAAGGTATGGATTTTAAACATAAAGAAGTTATTAATATAAAAAACGGCCAAAGACTTGGTTTCGTTCAAGACGTTTGCGCTGATTTAAAAACTGGAAGAATTACTTCTATTATTGTTCCTGGTTCATCAAAGCCTTTTAATTTTATGGCTCAAAATAATGATATTGTTATTACATGGGACAAAATTAGATGCATTGGAGAAACTGTAATTCTTGTAGAACTATAGGCCTCTAATACAATTTATAATTTATTTAAATTTAAAACATATAATTTAGAAAAATGCATTTTGAAAAAATTATATGTTTTAAATTTGAATTGCAATCTATTATATTTAAATCTATTATTTTGCAATCTATTATATTTCACTTTATTATTATCACTTTTTATGATGTTTTACTTAGTATTTCTTTTCTCATTTTTTGAATTATTCTTTTTTCAATTCTTGAGATATAGCTTTGTGATATTCCTAACATATCTGCCACCTCTTTTTGCGTTTTTTCTTTTCCACTCTTTAAGCCAAATCTCAATTCCATTATTTGCTTTTCTTTTTCATTTAATTTTGAAATTGAAATCTTAAGCAAATTTTTGTCTACTTCTTCTTCTATTCCTTGTGATGTAATATCATTTTCAGTTCCTAACACATCTGATAATAATAGCTCATTTCCATCTCTATCTTTGTTTAATGGTTCGTCAATTGAAACCTCACTTTTCAATTTAGTATTTCTCCTTAAATACATTAAAATCTCGTTTTCTATGCATCTTGATGCATATGTTGCAAGTTTTATATTTTTATCAGGTTTAAATGTTGTAATAGCTTTCATTAATCCTATTGTGCCAATAGAAACCAAATCTTCAATTCCAACATTGCTATTATTAAATTTTTTTGCTATATAAACAACAAGTCTTAAATTGTGCTCAACAAGAACTTGTTTTGCATAGTTGTCATTATTTGCTAATCTTTTTATATATTCTTCCTCTTCCTCTGGTCCTAATGGTGCTGGTAAATCTTCGCTCCCATTTACATAATAAATTGTGCCCAAATCTTGTGATGTATATGTAACGTTATCATTTATTAAGTTCAAATAAAATTTTTTTAAAATTGAAACTATATTCATCTTTTCTCCCTTTCATAAATTAGAATTTTTATACTTAAGATTTTAAAATATTACTTTTTGATTTTTTAATTTATTCCAATTATTGCTGAATATTTTGTTCCAATTTTTTTCTCATACATTCCTATTATTACATTTTCGACTTTTGTTATTTTTTCATCTTTTATTATTATTACTTCATCTGGTTTTATTCCAATTAATATGCCATTTTCTTTTCCTATTGATTTAAATGGAATTAATCTTAATTTTGTATTATTTGCATTTTTATCACTTACTTTTCCATTTTCATTTTCCTTATTTGCATTTGCATTTTTCTTACTTATTTCTTCATTTGCATTTCTATAATTTTTTTCTTCATTTTCATCACTTCCTTCCTCAATGTAATTTTTAAATTCATCCTCACTAAAAATTTTATTTTTTTCAACGATTATTACATTATCATTTGTATTACTGTATTTTAGTGAGTTTCCTGTATCAATAAGTGCTTTTAGCCTTACCTTTTTATTTCCTATTTTTATTATTAGTTCACATATTAAATCATTCTTTGTTATTTTTGATTTATTATATTTAAAAGCCAAAAAAGTTATTATAAAGCCTATGCTACCTGAGATTATTGCATTTTTCATTAATGATTGTTGTGACATTTTACTTGTTATGTTTCCTGGATTATTTTCAAATTTCACTATTGTAAATGCATTTGAATATATTAGTGCCATTGAAATTCCGGCTGTAGCAAATGATATTAGATAAAATACAATCAGTGTTTTTATTAAACCCTTGTTAAATTTAATGTTATAAGCAACTTTTATCATTACAATTGATAAAACAATTTTTATTATTAAACTACATATTGTTTCTTCTTTATTTATAACACTTTTATTTCCAGTTTTATTTTCAGTTATGTTTTCAGTCATATTTCCCGCCATATTTTTTTCATTTAATTTTGTTTCATCATATTGGATTGATTTTTTTTCAAATTTATTACTTGCAACTAGAATAATAGTTGAACATAATGCTCCAATAATGCTTGCAATTAAAATTCTAACCCAATTTATCTTTATTCTTCTTACCTTTGCTGTGCCAAGTAAAATAATAAAATCCATCAAAACATTTTCTAGAAAATAAATATCTATGTAACAAATCATGTACATATTATAATTCAGACAAAATAAAAAAGCTGTCGTAATGTGTTTCGTTTTACAAAAACATTTCGACATCTTTTTTTATTTTGCTTTATTATCTTTTATTTGACTTTTTATTTTTTATGATTTTTTAAGAATGGTGGTAAATCTAAATCAATTCCATTATTGTTTGGTACTGGTGTGCTTTGCTTTGTTGGCCAAGCTTTGTTTCCACCGCCAATGATTGTATCTTTTGCTCCAGGTTCTTTATCAAATCCTGTTGCAATAACTGTTATTACTATATCTTCATCAAGACTTTTATCTATTACTGCACCAAAGATAATGTTTGCTTCTGGATCAACACTTCTTTGTACTAATTCAGCTGCTGTATTAACCTCATGTAATCCTAGGTTTTCTCCACCTGTTACATTGATGATAACACCACGTGCTCCTTCAATTGTTGTTTCTAGTAATGGACTTTGAATTGCTTGTTTTGCTGCATCCTCTGCTCTGTTTTCTCCTGACGCTCTACCAATTCCCATATGTGCCATACCTGTATTTAACATTATAGTTTTTACATCAGCAAAGTCTAGATTTACTAGTCCTGGTACTTTAATTAAGTCTGATATACCTTGTACACCTTGTCTTAATACATCATCTGCCATTTTGAAAGCTTCCATCATTGTAGTTTTTCTATCAATAATTTGTAATAATTTGTCATTTGGTATAACAACTAATGTATCTACTTTTCCTTTTAAGCTTTCTATTCCACGTTCAGCTTGATTCATTCTTTTTTTGCCTTCAAAAGTAAATGGCTTTGTAACTACTGCTATTGTTAAAATTCCCATTTCTTTTGCAATTCCTGCGATTATTGGTGCTGCACCTGTTCCTGTGCCACCACCCATTCCAGATGTAACAAATACCATATCAGCTCCTTTTATTGCATCTGAAATTTCTTGTTTGCTTTCTTCTGCTGCTTGTGCTCCAATATCTGGGTTAGCTCCTGCACCTAAACCTCTTGTTATTTTTTCTCCAATTTGAATTTTTGTTCCAGCCTTTGAAAGCATTAATGCTTGTCTATCTGTATTTATTGCAACAAATTCAACTCCTTCAATTCCTGAATCAACCATTCTGTTTACTGCATTATTTCCAGCTCCGCCTACTCCTATTACTTTAATTATTGCTGTTTCATCTGTTCCAGCATTTTCATCATAGTTATTACTGTTATCCATGAACATATTGTTTCTCCTCCTAAAATACTTTTATTACGAATAAAAAAAATCTCTTACTTTTTCCATAAATCTTTTGAATATATTTTCATCTGAATTTGCATCTACGCTACTAGAGACGGTTTTTGCAAAAGGTCTTGCTGCAATATATTTAACTAAAGCATATGATGTATTATATGTAGGGCTAACAATATTTGCTATTTTATTATTTGCCATTTTTACCGGTATGTTTAATGTTATTTTTCCTACAATATCACTTTTACTAATGTTTGAAATTCCTTGCCCAGTTAGTACAACATTGTTTATTTTTTGTTTTATCCCTTGATTTGAAATGTCTCTGTTTACAAGTTCAAAAAGTTGCTCTACTCTTGCCTCAATTATTTCTACAACATTTGAACTCCTAATAATTTTTTCTCCATCTTTTGAGGTGTTAAGTACTATTTCATTGTCATTATCAATATAAGATTTAAGTGCCAATCCATATTGTCTTTTTAGTTTTTCTGCTTCTTCAACACTTATGTTTAATACTATTGCAATATCATTTGTGATATTTTGTCCTCCAATTGGAATTGAATTTGTGTAAATAAATTTGTTTCCATCAAATACTCCAATATCTGTGTTTTCAGCTCCAACATCAAGTAGCATAACATAGTCTTTTTTTTCGATTTCATCAAATGTAACATCCCTTTCAGCAAGTGTAATAGGAATAATTCCATCAACATCTATATCAACTTTTTTGAAGATATTTGATATTGTTTTTAAATATTCTTTATCTGCTAAAATAATTTGTGCATTTAATGTAAATGATGTGCTTAATGATCCTACTGGATCTTTTATTATTTTTCCGTTGTCAAGTATAAAATTATTTGTAATAACATCTATTAGTTGTTTTCCTTCAGGTATTTCAATATCCTTAGCTTGCATTAAAGCATTTGATACATCTCTTGATGAAATTCCTGAATATTTATCTCTGGTTTCCTTTGTAATACTATTTTGTACAATTGTTATGTACTTTCCAGGAATAGTAATATAGGCAGAATTTATCTTCATATCTAGTTCTTTTTCTGCTTCAGTTATTGTTTCTGAAATAGACTCTCCTAATGCACTTTCGTCTACTATTTTGCTTTTCTGAATTCCATTGCTCTTTTTACTAGTATTACAAATGACTTCAATTTGATTAAAATTATTGACTTCACCAACAACTAGGCTTACCTTAGAAGCACCTATGTCAATGCCGACAATTACATCTCCTATAGCCAATGTAAATTCCTCCTAATCTGTCTTTATTAACTTAAATGTAAGTTTATATTATTTTAAAAAAAATGTCAATATGATTTGAAATATTTTTGAAATATTTTTGAAATGTTTTTGTAATATTTGTTGTAAAAGCATTTATTTCATTGTTCCGTTTTGTTTATCTAAAAATTATCTTTTTCATAGTCTTCTAATATTTATTTAAAAACGTTTAGTTCATTGTATAATGTTTAATAGGCGAATAAGGGTGCGTAGCGACCAACGAGCTTAAGCGAGGCGAATGGACGATAAATCTTTGATTCGCGCAAAAAAATCATATAAATGATTTTTTTGTCGCATCAGGACACCCTCGTCCAACAAACCCCTGAGCCATTAAACATTATACAATGAACATTGCTATTTTTCTGTATTGTTATTTTCTGTATTCTTATTTTTCTTATAATTTTCTATTTTCTCTAAATAATATCTTCTTATTATTCCTAGATTGTTAAACATTCTTCCTACAAATACAACAATGGCTGCAAGATAAATGTCTACATTTAATTTTTGTCCTAAAAATGTTAATAACATTGCTAAAACAGCGTTTACAAAAAATCCAGAAATAAATACTTTTAAATCAAACTTTTTATTTATGCTTGATGCAATCCCTCCAAACACTGAATCAAGTGCAGCTACTATTGCTATTGCTAAATAATTTGATGCTGTGTATGAAATTGTTGGTAGGGCAAATCCTACACCTACTCCTACTAAACATCCTATAATAATATATAATAATGTCATTAATTTTCCTCCTTTATATAATTGCTCTTTATGTTTCCTGTGTATTTGCCTATTGTGATATTATCAGATTCTTTTACTTCAACATTTAAATTATTACTTTTCATTAAGTCAACAAATCCACTATTTTTCATATTTAATGTACTTGTAAGATATTTTCTATCCCCAATAGCTTTTATTTCATAAGGTGAATTAAGCCTTACCTCTCCATTGTTCATAATAATAAAGTTGTCATTTATTGTTGCTATATCTGTTAAATTTACAATTCTATTTCCGTTAATTGAAATTGCCTCTGCACCTGCATATTTTAATTCATTAACTAGATATCTTAAATTTTCTGATGTAAATTTATTGTCGTCTGTGTCTTTTAGTGTTATTATTACGCCTTCTCCTTTTACATCTGTTAATCCGAGTAATGTTTTTGATTCGTTAAGTTCATTGTCAAGCAAGCTTGAAGCTTTTTCTTTTTCATCTGTCGTTGTCTTATATTCTTCTATTTTATTTTGATTTTCTTCAAGCTGAGCCTTTGCTTCTTCATATTTTGATTGATATGTTGATATTTGTGTTTTTATTTCGTCTTCTCTTAAATCTTCAACATTAGCTTTTTTATATTCTTTTACTGTTTTCATTTGTAATACTATTGAAAAAGCAATAATGAATGCGGCAATACTCATTGTTAATGCAATTCTATTTTTGTTTTTGTTTTTTAAATCTTTTGTAAGATTTTTAAAAACATTTTTTATTTTATCTTTCAATTGTTATGCCTCCTAGTATGAAATTGTTAGGTTAGTAATTTTCAACTTAACCCAAAATAATTTCTTTATTTTGTTACTTGTTTAGCTACTTATTTTGTAATTTATTCGCTACTTGTTTTGCTACTTGTTTAGCTACTTATTTCGTTACTGTTGTTGCATATTTGAATTTAATAGCTCCATTATATTTTTTTATTGAAATATTATTTGCTTTTTTTACATCTACACTTGTATAGTCTTTCATATATACTTCTATGTAATTTCCTGGTCTATTAATTCCACCATAAAGGCTAGCTTTGTTTCCTATTGCCTTTATAACAAACGGCGATCCTACTTTTTCTCCATTTATTGAAATTACACTTCCCACACAGTTAATGTATGTTGGTGATACTATTCTTTGATCATTTATTGAAATTGCTTCTGCTCCAGAATTTGAAAGCTCATTTACAATTTCTCTTAAATCTCCATCATGTACCAAATAATCACTTAAATTATCTGCATTTTTGGGTGCTTGTCCATCTTGCACAGTAACAATTACACCTTCTCCTGTTACATCTGTTAAACCTAGCAACATATTATTTCTCTTTAGTTCTTCAGTTTTTGATTTAGAATCACTATCATTGTTTGTAATTTCAGTTCTTTTTGATTCCAATTGTTTATTTGATTTATCTAATGCTGCTGTTATTGTATTGTATTTTTCTTTTACTTCAAGGAATTTATTTTTTAATTCATCATTATTTATTGATTGTGAAACCGTTGAGTCTTGTTTCTGCATTGTTCTCATTTGTACAGTGATACATACTGCTAATATTACACAAGTACATCCTATTAATATTTGCTTTACTCTTTGTTGTCTCAATTTTATGCCAACCTCCTTTTTGTTTTTTTACGTTTTTTATTTTTATGTTATTATTTTGTTGTCATGTTTATTCTTTTTATGTTATTATTTTGTTTTTGCTTTTTATCGTGCATTTTTCTTTTATTCTATTGATGTTTTATTCTACACATTTTGCCTAAAATATGGTTGCTTTTTGTTTAAATCCATGTTTACAAAAATCTCGCCATCATTACCTTTTTCTTTTTCAAGAATTGCTTTTATGTAAATCATTTTTGTGTCTAAATTCTTTGTGTCTCCTAGATGTACAATTTTCTTTTCTGATTCAATATAAATTTGATAATCGTCTTGATCTGCAATGTTAATTGATGTGATTTTATTTCTAATTTCAAATTGTTCTGCTGATTGTAAAATACTTTTAACATTGTTCAGCTTTTCTATGTCGCTTTCATCCAATTTTTCTTGTTCATTTAAACTTTTTGTACTATACCCTATAATCTTAACTTTTCCCTCTACAGGATTTGCAGATACTTCCAAAATATTTCCGTTTTTATCTGTATATGCGTATGAGTTTGCATATTCTAATAAATATTCCACTTCTCTTTCTACAACATTAACTTTTAATGTAGATGGTAATATTCTTCTAACATCTGCCTTTTCAATGTATTTATTTTCTTTTAATTTTGCATTTACTTTATTATTGCTTTCTTCAAAAATATTTGTTGTGGAATTAATTTGTAATAGTGCTTTTATCTGTTCACTTGAAATTTTTGAATTCCCTTCTACTTCAATATTTTTAATATAAAAAACTGGTGATAGCAAAAATAATATTACTGCAAATATAAATAGTACAAATACAAATGAATATTTAATAGCAATTTTTCTTGCTTTTCTTTTTCTTAATTCTTTTGGGCTTAAATTTTTTATTTTTTCTTGTTTTCTTCTTTTAGCTTCGAGTTTTTCTATTCTTTTTAATTCTTTTTGTTTTTCCTTTTGTTCTTTTAACAATTTTTTATTAAGTTTGTTTATTTGCTTTTTCTTTTTTGCATTTTTGTTCTCAGTTCTTTTATTTATTGCTTTTTTATTTATAGTATTTTCATATCCAACATTTTCATTTATAACGCTTTTATTTACTGCCCTATAATTCTCAGCTACTTTATTTTTCATATTTGCAGTTTGATGCCTCTTTTTACTATTCTGTGCATCTTTTATTTTTTTCTCTTTCTCCTTCATTTTTTTGATTTTTTTTATTACTTCTCTGTTATTCTCATATTTAGTATTATCATCATTCATCCCTATAAAGTAATCATCATCTAAATTTAGAGTCGGTTTTGGATTGTTTTTTTTATTTTTATTACTTCTTTGTATCTTTTTTGGATTCATACAAAATCACTCTCCCTTACTAGACAATTTTCCAGCAATCCTCTGTTACATTTGTTTTTTTTTTAGATTATTATTTGTATCAAATAACGTTCCTTATTTTAAAATTAATTTATTAATTCAATGTCAGCTCCCAAGTTTTGCAATTTCTTGTCTATTTTTTCATATCCTCTCAAAACATTTTCTGCATTTAGTACTATAGTTTTTCCTTTTGACACAAGACCAGCTGTAATTAAGCTTGCACCGCCTCTTAAATCATTGCAAATTACTGTTGTTCCTTTTAGTTGTTTCACTCCTAATACTTCTGCACAATTGTTTTCATCATTAATATATATTTTTGCGCCCATTTTTTTAAGCTCTTTGCAAAATCCGAATCTGTTTTCAAAAATATTTTCCTTTATAATTGATTTCCCATTTGCCACACTCATAATTGCTGTAAAAATTGGCTGTGCATCTGTTGGAAAACCTGGATAAATTCTAGTTGAAACATCTATTGCTTTTAGTCTATTTGGTGCTCTCAACATAATCGAATTACTATTAAAGGTAACTTTGCATCCTGTGTATTTTAGCTTATATAAAATGTTTAACAAATCTAATGGATTTACATTGTCTAATTTTACGAATCCCTTTGTAATTGCTCCTATGCATAAATATGTTCCTGTTTCAATTCTATCAGGCATTATTCTATAATTTACTTTGTGTAAGTTTTTCACACCTATAATTTTTATTTTTGAACTTCCTGCTCCATAAATTTTTGCACCTGACTTATTTAAAAATGTAACTAAATCCTTTATTTCTGGCTCTTTTGCAGCATTATAAATTGTAGTTATTCCATCTGCAAGAACTGAAGCTAATATTGTATTCTCTGTTGCTCCAACACTTGGAAATTTCAAATAAATTTTTGTTCCCTTTATTTTGTCAGCACTGCATTCTATTTTGCTTTCATTTTCTGTTACTTTTATGCCCAAATCTCTAAAAGCATTAATATGTAAATCTATTGGTCTTGCACCTATGTTGCATCCACCTGGATATGAGAATGTTGCCTTTTTAAATCTTCCTATTAATGCTCCTGCAATTATTACAGTAGAACGCGATTTTTTCATTAATTCTTTTGGAATTTCAGTGCTTTTTATTTCTTGGCTAGATATCTCTATTTTATCACATTTTTCAGTTACTTTGCAACCTAAAATGCGCAATATTTTAATTGTTGTGTTTACATCTTCAATATTTGGAACATTGTATAATGTAACTTTTTCTTTATTTAAAAGGCTTGCCGCAATAATTGGAAGTGCTGCATTTTTTGAACCCGAAATTTTTATCTCCCCATTTAATTTTTTTCCACCATTAATAATAAATTTAGACATATCTCATAATAATATGGCTTTTATTAACCATATATCTCCTTTTTTAAATTAGATTTAAATCTAACATTATATTATGAAATATGTTGATTATCTGTTAATATCATTAATTTATTTTTATTGTTAATATTATCAATTGATTATTATTTTAATCTCTTTTTTTCATTTGCCTTTAACTGTTTATTTTTCTCTTTTTCAATTTGCTTTGCACTCATACTTGGAGTTGGTAAATCTTCTGGCATTGTGCCACCTATTCTTTTTATGGTCTGCCTAACAGCTTGTCCTACATTATGATGCGTTTTACAAGCATCCTCTTCATTATCAATCTTTTTGTTTTTTAGAACTTCATCTGTTTGAGTAATTCTAAACAAATTGGCTGCAAGTTCTGTGCTACTCATATAATCTAATATATCTTCTTTTTCTGATATGCCTTTTCTTTTTGCAATATCACTAGCCGTTTCTCCATTATATAATCCTCTATAACCATAATTGTTAAATTTCCCGTAATTCTTCACTCCTGCTAATTTAGCTGTATCAAATAAATATTTATTTTTATCTTTTACATTTTTCCTAGTGTATAATCTTTTTTCATCTTCACTTAATTGTTCATATTCTTGTCTTGTTAATTCTTGTTTTCTTGTTTGGACTGCAAAATAAGTTTGAGCTAATGCTATTTGTTTTTTTCTAGAACTTCCATTTTGAGCAATTAAATAACATGCGTATCTATTTAATTTGTAATCAAAATCTTCAATATATTTTTCTCCACCATTTGGCATTTTTGATGTTTTTCCTAATTGGGAAAAACATTGTTGCACAGGTATTTGACTATTTTCACATGCTATTATCGCTTTTTTTATAATATTTTTGAACTTGTCCCAACTTGAATATCCCAATACTTGCATTAATTCTCTTGCGAACCAATATTCAATTTCGTTTTCATCTATATGTTTTATGCTTTCAAAATTATCCTCTGTAAAATTAATTAAACTATTTTCTTTCATAGAAATCGCTCCTTTTATTTTATTTGAACTGGTTTAATTAATAATCTCATCTCCTTTTCCCCTGTACTAATTTTTTGTACAAGTAAGTTTTATTTTCTTTATTTATATCATATTTCTAAAACTTTTTCAATAGTTTTTGCGAATTTTTGTTCGTCTTTATTTTTTAAGCGTGCTTAGTGAACTGTAACCGTTTTTATTCATTTAATGCTTTTAAACTTTTTGTGTCTTTTAAACTGATTGATAAAATCTTGCTTACTCCATTTTCTTCCATTGTTACTCCATATACAGAATTTGCTGCTTCCATTGATCCTTTTCTGTGTGTAATAACTAAAAATTCTGTTTCTTTGCTAAATTTCTTTAAAAATTCAGCGTATCTGTATACATTTACATCATCAAGAGCAGCTTCAATTTCATCTAATATGCAGAATGGTGCGGGGTTTATTTTTAGTATTGCAAACAATAATGCTATTGCAGTAAGTGCTTTTTCTCCACCTGATAGTAACATCATATTCTGTAATCTTTTTCCTGTAGGCTGTACTCTTATTTCAATTTCACTTTCTAGCACATTTTCTTCATTTGATAAAATTAATTCTGCTTTTCCGCCACCAAATAATTCTTTAAATATTTCATTAAAGTTTTTATTGATTTTGTTGAATTTTTCTTTGAATTGCTTTTTCATAGCAGATGTCATTTCTTCAATTATTTCTCTTAATTTCTCTATTGTGGTTTCAAGGTCTATTTTTTGATTGTTCATGTTGTCATATCTTTCTTTTGTCTTTTTATATTCTTCTATTGCTGAAATATTGACCTCACCAAGTTCTTTTATTTTTTTATGTATTTCATTTACATCTTGTTGAGTTTTTTGTGCATTGCTTGTTTTTTCATAATTTTCTTTAGCGTTATTTGGAGTTATTTCATAGTCATTCCAAAGTTCATTTATTTCATCTGTTAATTTTTGATTAAGAGACTCTTTATTTGCTTCTGCTTTTGCAAGTCCCTCTTTTATTTTTTGAATTGTTTCAAATTTATCAGTTATCTTCTTCTCTGTTTCTTCAAGACTATTATCTTTTTCTATTTTTAGATTTTTTTGTTCCTCTGTTTTTGCATCTACTTCTCCAGCATCATTATTTATTTGTTCTATTTGTTTTTGTAGTTCAATGTTTTTATTTGCAAGTTCTTTATTTATTTCATCTATATTTTTTATTTCATCTTCTTTGTTTTTAATATCATCTTCTTCATTTTTAATATTGTCATTTATTATTTGCATCATTTCATCAATTGAAATATTACTTTCGTCAAATGAAGAAACTGATATTTTCAAATCTGTTATGTCTGTATTTAAATTATCAATTTTTTCTTGATTTCCTTTATTTTGTTCAGCAAATTCACTGATTTTTTCCACAAGTTCTGCACTCTTTTGGTTAATTTCTTTGATTTTTTCTTCTATTTTATTCTTTTCTTCGTTATTTTTGTTAATCTGTTCAACCAAAGATTTTTTTTCGTTTTCAAATTTTTCTTTATTTGAAATTTCTTTTTCAATTTCGTTTTCTATAGCCTTGTATTTTTCATTTATTCCAGCTAATTTTATTTGTGATTCTTGAGATTTCTTATTTAATTCATCAATTAATTTAATAATTTTATCATTTTCACTCATGTATTTTTCTTTTGCTGTAACAATTTCTTCTATTTGCTTGTCTAATTTTTTAATTTCTTCTGCAAGATTATTTATTTCTGCTTTTCTTCCTAATATGTTTACTGTTTTCTTTTGTACAGATCCTCCTGTTATTGCACCTGATGGATTTATAACATCTCCCTCTAGTGTTACTATTTTGAAAGCATATTTATTATTTCTTGCAATTTTTATTGCAGTTTCAACATTGTCAGTGATAACAGTTCTTCCTAATAAATTTTGTATTATATTTTCATATTTTTTATCATATTTTACTAAATTTGATGCAAGTGCAATTACACCTTTTTCATTTTTTATTTTTCTTGCGCCATATAGTTTTCCATCTTCTAGTATAATATTTTCTAATACTCTACCCTTTATTGATGAAATTGGTAAAAATGATGCACGCCCTAAATTATTTTTACGTAAAAATTCAATCATGTTTTTAGCATCATTTTCGTTTTCTGTAACAATGTTTTGAATGCTGGCTCCTAAACACATTTCAATTGCAACTTGATATTTTGGCTCTGTTGAAATAATGTTTGCAAGTACTCCACAGATTCCGCTTCTTAATTCAGGATTTTTCTCACACGCATTCATTATTTCCTTAACAGATTTAATATATCCTTCTTTTTCTCTTTCAGTTTCCAACAAGAAATTATGTTTAGAAACTTTCATTCTTTTTTCTTCAACTAGATTTTGAATTTTTGTTTCATATTCTGAGTTTTTTATTTGAATTTCTTTCGATTTTTCTTGCATTTTTTCCAATTCAGTTAAATCTGACTTAGCTTGTGTTTCTATTTCATTTTTCTCATTTGTTATTTCATTTTTGATATTTCTTTTATCATCTATATTTGATATGACTTTATGTAATTCTTTATCAATTTGGTCAATTCTTGCGTTTGAGTTTTCCACAGCTGATGCACATACAGTGATATCATTTTGTAAATTATATTTCTCTTCAACTAGTTTTTCATTTTCTTTTTTGTTCTCTTCATTTTTTATTTCTTTATCTGATAATTTTTTTGTGATTTCTTCAAGTTCTTTTTCTTTTTCTTTTAATTCTTTTTCAAATTTTTCCTTATTATTTTTTAATTTTTCTTTTTTTAATTCTTTGTTTTCTTTTTCTTCTTTTAATTCTTCTATATTCTTTTTTGTTTCTTCTATTTCATCTTTATATTTTTCTTTATTATCTTCATTATTTTTAATTTTGGCTATATTTACATTAATTTCTGAATTAATTTTTTCTATTTGATTTTTGCTTTCAAATCTAGAATTTTGCATTTCTTCTATTTTTTTATCAATACTATCTATTTCATCTTTTAAACTATTTTTTAATTGTTGCAAACTATTTAATTTTGCATTCTCTTCTATATTTTGGTTTTCAAAAATTTTTCTTACGTTTTCAGCTTCTTCTATTTTTGATTTATAGTCATCAATTTTTGCAAGATACAATCCTATCTCTATTTTTTTCAGCTCTTCTCTTAAGTCTAAATATTTTTTTGCTTTTTCTGCCTGATTTTTTAATGGCTCAATGTTTAAACTAATTTCGCTTAAAATGTCGTTTATTCTTATTAAATTAACTTTGGTTTGTTCAAGCTTCTTTTCTGTTTCATCTCTTCTTGCTCTATATTTAACAATTCCAGCTGCTTCCTCAAAAATACGTCTTCTATCTTCTGATTTATTGCTTAAGATTTCTTCAATTCTCCCCTGGCCAATAACAGAATATCCATCCTTCCCGATTCCTGTGTCCATAAATAATTCTGTAATATCTTTTAATCTACATGGAACTTTGTTTATAAAATAATTTGTTTCTCCTGTTCTATATAATCTTCTTGTAACAGTCACCTCATTATATTCTATTGGAAGTTGTCCATCTGAGTTGTCTATTATCATGGATACTTCTGCAAATCCTAGTGATTTTCTATTTTGAGTTCCAGCAAAAATAACGTCTTCAGATTTCGCTCCTCTTAAAGACTTCATACTTTGCTCTCCAAGTACCCACTTGATTGCATCAACTATATTACTTTTTCCAGAACCATTTGGTCCAATTATTGCTGTGATTCCTGGCTTAAATTCTAATACTGTTTTGTCAGCAAATGATTTAAATCCTTGTAATTCTAAACTTTTTAAATACATATCTTTCTCCCATTCTTACAGAGAAATTATACTTTGTTTTTGTAGAAAAATCAAGGCACAATTTGAAATCAAAGTACCTAATTTAAAAATAAAGTACATAATTTGAAATTAAGTATAATATTGATATTACAGGTTAATGGTTCATTGCATTATGTTTAATAAACGAGTAATGGCGCGTAGCGAACAACGAGCGTAAGCGAGGCGAATGGACGATAAAACCTTGATTCGCGCAAAAAATCATTGAAATGATTTTTTGTCGCATCAGGATACCCTCGTCCAACAAGCCAACGAGTTATTAAACATCAATGCAATGAACCTATTAACTTGTAACATATTGATACTAATTTTTTATAAATGTATTGTTTTATCTAATTTTTAATGTTAATATATATAGTATAAAATAAGTTTGAATGGGAGAGTTTTTCATGATTAAAGAAAACTATGATTTTTATAGTCCTAGTAATATTAGTTTAAAAGATGTTGATAGTAGTCTTAAAGATAGTTTAAGTGTTATGTATAAATTAGATGAAATGACTCTTAAACATAGTAATAATGTTTCAAATTTATGTACAAGAGTTTGTGAATATATGCGTTGTAATAATCAATTTACAATTCATTGTATGATTGCTGGATATATTCATGATTTAGGCAAGATATTTATTCCAAAAGAAATTTTAACAAAGGATGGTCGTTTAAGTCCAGAGGAGTTTGAAATAATGAAAACACACACAACTCTTGGATATGAATACTGTATGAAGGATATTAATTTGAGACCATATTCTGATGGTCCTTGGTATCACCATGAGGCTTTAAATGGTTCTGGTTATCCAAGAGGATTACGTAAGAATGACATTCCATATTCAGCTCAAATAATAAGAGTTTGTGATGAATATGATGCTCTAGTTACTAAAAGGCATTATACTACTCACGTAAATATTTCTGAAACTCTAAAAATATTAATTAAAGATGCTGTCCCTCCTAAGCCAATTATTGCTTTGGATCAATTAAAGCAAAATGAGCGTTTAGGTAAAATAAATCCAAAACCATTGAGAGCCTTGTTTAAAGCTGTAATTGATGATGTTCTTTATGAGATTAGTTGTGTTATGAATTATGTTGAATATCTTGAATCTCAAATTAAAAGACTTGAGACAATCGATAAATATAACAATAAGGTTCAGTCTGCCAAAAAGCCTGAGGATAAAGATTATTACTTGGCTGGTATGAAAATGCTTTTACAATCTGGTGAAAGTTTTGCTAATTACAAACAGGTTTTAGTAGAATATAAAAAAGCTCTTGAAGTAAGAAAAAAGAGAATTGCTGATTTATATCGTGAAATAAAAATTATAAAAAAATTAAGAGTATAATGATTTTACGATTTACAATTTTATTCACATATTGAAAAAATAAATAATATATTCAGTTTTTCTTGCTGTGTGCAATAAACCTCTATATATTATTTATTTTTTTTATTTATCATTTTTTATATTATTAATCTATTTTTTTATTAATGTGTTTATTTTGCAATTTGTAATCCAATACTTACTTCAAGTGCATTGTCAATTTTTTTCATTATTTTTTTATCTTCTATATGACCAATTTTTTCTTTAAGTCTTGATTTATCTATTGTTCTAACCTGTTCTGCTAATATTACAGAATCAGTTTTTAATCCCACATTTTTAGAGTCTATTGCTATATGCGTTGGTAACTTTGTTTTTCCTAATCGTGAGGTAATTGCAACTGTTATTACTGTTGGACTATACTTATTTCCCATATCATTTTGAATTATTATAACTGGCCTAATACCTCCCTGTTCTGATCCTACTACTGGACTCAAATCCGCATAAAACATATCTCCTCTTTTAATTGTCATTTACAATCCTTTCTAAATATTACATAATGTAATATTTCTAATTAAAATTAGAGATTAGATTTTTATATATCAAATTCAATTTTACTATATATTATGTAAATGCGAGTGTTGTTGTTACTATCCAAGATTTTCATTGTTATTTTTAAATTGTCGTCATTCTGATTGCCTTTTTCTATAGTTAATATTTGTTCCTGATTATAAATTGCTCCATTCTTTAATTTAAAGATGATTTGATTTTCTTTTTCTTTTATTTCCTTATTGTCGCTTTTATTAAATTTTCTCATAAAATCACTTAAAAAAAGTTCATTATTTGCAATATTAGGATAATTTTCATAAAATTTTGATACATTAATTTTTGTATTTTTTATTTGTAATTTCCCATTTTCATAAATAATCTCAGTTCCTTTTAAATAATCAGGATCTATTACTTTTTGCATTTCCCTTCCATTTTTTACTTCTTGATACAACTTATATTTATTTTCATTTTTATTACTTTTAATAGTAACGTCAAGTTCTGTCTTGTATGAATTAATATTTAAAATCGTTTTTTCAATCTCTTTTATGCTAATATTATTTCCATTTTTTTTGCTATTATTATAATTTTTGTTTAAAAAAGATATTAGTATTAAAATTACAACAATCGCTATAAATAAAACAATTATTAATTTAACTTTATTTTTTTTCAAAAAATTTTCCCCCTAAAAAATAATAATAGAAAAAAGCAATAGTTTTACGCTATTGCTTAATTATATTTATTTAATTTGTTTTTATTCCTTTATTGCATTTCAAATACTATATATCCTAAAATAAATATTTTTCTATCAAATAATAAATGTTTAATTGATTAGAATTAATTTATTTTTTCAAAATATTCTTTTATTGTTCTTATTACATCTTCCTTTTTATCTAGATGATTTATTTTTTCCCTAATTTTCGATGCATCTTTTTCTCCTTTTAAATAAAACCCGATATTCTTTCTCATTTCTTTTACTCCTGTGTTTTCTCCCTTTTCTTCTGTTTCCAGTTCAATATGTTCCAAAATTATGTCCATTTTTTCTTTTTTTGAAATTGTTCTTTCTGGTTTTCCTTGTAAATAATTTTTTACATTTTCAAAAATCCATGGGTTTCCCAAGCTTGCTCTTGAAATCATTATTCCATCACAGTTTGTTTGTTCAAACATTTTTTTCGCGTCTTCTCCGCTTCTTACATCTCCATTTCCTATTACAGGAATGCTTACACTTTCCTTTATTTCTTTTATGATATTCCAGTCTGCATTTCCACTATAAAACTCACTTCTAGTTCTTCCATGAATAGTAATGGCACTTGCTCCTGCTTGTTCAATTATTTTTGCAGCATCTACTGCAACAATATGCTCATTGTCCCAACCTTTTCTAATCTTAACTGTTACTGGTACTTTAGATGCATGTACAACAGCTTTTACAATTTTTTCAACTTTTTCTAAATCCAGTAATAGTTTACTTCCTTCTCCATTTTTTACAATTTTTGGAGCTGGACACCCCATATTTATATCAATTAAATCAGGATTATAATTTTCACAAATATAATTTGTAGCATATTTCATTGCATCTATATCTTCTCCAAATATTTGTACAGAAATCGGCCTTTTCTCTCCTTTAAAGTCAAGCATTTTTTTTGTTTTTTCATCTCCGTAATATATAGCTTTACTACTTACCATCTCTGTAACAACGAGGCCAGGATTAAATTTTTCACATATAATTCTAAAGGACCTATCTGTAAAACCAGCCATAGGTCCTAATATAATATTATTTTCTAATTCTATATTTCCTATATTTAATTTTCTTAAATACATCTTTCTCCATTCCTTTTATCCATTTATAAAGAAAATAGTTTTTTGTCTTCTCGCACTTATGTTTAGGAGCAATGCAATCATTATTAAATTGCTTAATAATGAACTTCCTCCATAACTAACAAATGGTAGTGGAACACCAGTAATTGGTAAAAGTCCTATTGTCATTCCTATATTTTCTGTCATATGGAATAATAATATTCCAGCTATTCCAGTAGCTATTAATGATCCTAAATCATCTGGTGCAGTTTTTGCAATATTTAGTGCTCTAATAATAAGTATTACATATGTTACTACTATTGTTGCAGTAACAACAAATCCTAATTCCTCACCAATTACTGAAAATATAAAATCTGTAGACTTTGGATATAAAAATCCTAATTGGGTCTGATTTCCTTTTAAATATCCCATTCCAAATAATCTTCCTGATCCAATAGCAATTTTTGATTGTGTTAAATTATAGCCAGCTCCTCTTGGATCGGATTCCGGATTCAAAAAAACATCTATTCTTTTTTTTGCGTGTGGCGGTAAAATATAAAAATATAATAATGGTATTGCAATAGCTAATATCAAGATTCCTGTAATGATATATTTTTTATCAATACCAGCCGCAAACAACATTAATACAAATGCTACCATAAATGCTGTTGCTGTTCCATAATCTGGTTGTTTTATTATTAGCAATAATGGAATCATAAATATTAAACAAATTAATAATAATCTAGTAGGTCTATTTATTTCCTTTTTACCATTTTTCATTTTCATTTTATTAATAACATAAGCTAAAAACAATATCACAGCAATTTTTGAAAACTCTGATGGCTGTATTGAAAAGTTATTACCAATAGTGAACCAACTTGTAGCTCCTGAAATTGGAGTAGTAAATAAAACCGCTACTAAAAATATTAAACATATTATATAATAAATTAGTGAATATTTCGCTATAGTTCTGTAATCTATTAGAATAAGGGTAATAACAACTGGAATGCAAATAAGAATCCACATAATTTGTTTTTTAAATTCGTCTTCACCAGAATCAGTATTTGCATCAGCTGAATATATTGCCAAAAGTCCAATTACTAGCAAAACTATTGTGCAAAGTAAAATTTTCCAATCTATATTTTTTAATAATCTTTTTCTCATGTTTATTCCTTCTTACTATTTTTGTTTTATTTGTCATTCTCTTCTTTTATTTTTTCCTTGATTTCTGTTTTTTCTCCATGTTCATCTTTGCTGTTTTTGTCTTGCTTTTCTATTTCTTCTCTATTTTCTACTTTCTTATTATTTTCTGTTTCTTTGCTATTCTCTGTTTTTTTATTATTTTCTGTTTCTTTGATATTTTCTGCTTTTTTATTATTTTCTGCTTTTTTGCTATTCTCTGCTTTTTTATTATTTTCTGTTTCTTTGCTATTCTCTGCTTTTTTATTATTTTCTGTTTTTTTACTGTTTCCTGTTTCTTTGCTATTCTCTGATTTCTTATTATTTTCTATTTCTTTGCTATTCTCTACTTTTTTATTATTTTCTGTTTCTTTGCTATTTTCTGTTTTATTGTTTTTTTCTACTTCTTTATTTGTGGTATTATCTTTTTTAATTTTTACACTTCTAGCTTCATTTTTTATTTCCTTAATTGGAATATTTGCATATAAAGCTGGAGCACCTGTTGTTCCATCACTATTCACTTGGTTTGTTAATGTTACATTTATTTCATCTTCATCTACATTAACATATTTTTTTATTACATCTATTATTTCTTGTTTCATCATCTCAAGGAAATCCGCTGAAACATTTGCTCTGTCCTGCATTAATACTAAATGTAATCTCTCTTTCGCAGTATCCTTATTTAATTTTGTGTCATCTTTTTTACTTTTCTTTTTAAAAAAATTTAATAAATTCTCAAACATTTTATCCTCCACGCTTTTATATGTTTAAATCTTAATTTTTAAGTTAAATCATTTAACATTATTATGTTTAACTATAAATAAACTATTTCTATAATTCTAATTCTTCTTATAATATTATTTTTTATATTTTTTATTTTCTGCTTTTTTCCCAACTATTATTTTCTTCTAAAAAGATTTATTATTCTGTCAAAAAAGCCCTCTTTTTTTCTCCCTGGAATAGTTACCTCAACATTTTCTCCTAATATACGTCTTGCAATTTCAATATACGCTTTGCCAGATGGTGCTTTTTTATTTGAAACTGCTGGCTCTCCTTTATTTGTTTGTGTAATTATATTTTCATCCTCTGGGACAACACCAATTAAGTTTATTGATAATAAATCTAGAATATCCTCAACATCCATCATCTCACCTTTTTTTACCATTTCTGGCCTTAATCTATTTATTATCAACTCCGGATTTTTTATTTCTGATGCTTCTAATAATCCAATAATTCTATCAGCATCTCTGATAGATGATATTTCTGCATTTGTTACAACTAATGCTCTATCCGCACCTGCAATGGCATTTTTAAATCCTTGCTCAATTCCTGCTGGACAATCTATAAGTATAAAATCAAATTCTTCTTTCAATTTTGATGTTAAGTCTCTCATTTGCTCTTCATTTACAGCACTTTTGTCTCTAGTTTGGGCTGCTGGTAGTAAAAACAAATCTTGAAATCTTTTATCTTTTATTAGAGCTTGTCTTAATTTGCATTTTCCTTCTACAACATCAACTATATCATACACTATTCTATTTTCTAATCCCATAACAACATCAAGGTTTCTTAATCCAATATCAGTATCAACTAATACTACTTTTTTTCCTCTCATCGCCAATGCTGCTCCTAAATTTGCTGTAGTTGTAGTTTTTCCAACACCACCTTTTCCAGATGTTATGACTATAACTTCACCCATAACTTTCCTCCTTGCAAAATCTTATTCTATTATATTTGTATTTAGGGCAAAAGTCAATGAAAATAAACAAAATATTACAAAATTGTTACAATTTTTAAATAGGTTATTCATAAAAAAATAAACAAGGTTATTTTTTATTTTTAACTAATAATAACCCTGTTTATTTTACTATATATTTTACTTTTATTTTCTACAATATTTTAATAGCCATTTATTATTACTCTTCTACATTCTCTTTTTCTACTTCTTCTGTTTCAACTGAACTTTCTATATCAGAATTTTCTTGGTTATCTTCTTTATTACTGTTTTCTGAGATTACCTCTAAGTTAGAAATTGATACTTCATAAGCAACTTTTTGTTCAATTTTTCCATCATCATATTTCTTTTCATATGTTCTAGATTGAACTCTTCCCACAATTTTTACTTCGCTTCCAACTTCAAGTTTTGAACAAAATCTTGCATTTCTTCCCCAGCAAATACATGGAATGTAATCAGATTTATTGTATGCTCTGTTTACTGCAAGTAACATATCTGTAATTTCTCTTCCAAATGGTGTTTGTCTGTAAATAGGTGCTTTACAAATATATCCCTCAAGAACTATTTGATTTGATACTAAATCCTTGCTTGCAACTATCTCTTCATCTCCTAAGAACTCAACGTCCTTAGCAAACACTGTTAATACTAATTTGTTTTTCTCTCCTTCATAACTATTATAAGATCTAAATTGTCCTTTTACTCTTAAACTTTTGTTAACTCTTAAATCTTCATTTTTAAATAGTCTTTCCGAAATCGTTACAGGAATTGCATCTGCACTTCCACTTAATCTTGGAACACTTAAATCAAATGTGTAAAATTTCTCCCCATAAATTTCATGACTAAATTTTTTCTCATCTGATACTTTTCCAACTAAAATTACACTGTTGTTTTCTAATAAATTATTTTCCACAATATTTTTCCTCCCTTAGAAAATGTTATCTATTGTATTTCTATTTCGTTTTGTACACTATTAGTAATTATACACTATTTTTTTCCCTTTGTCTACATAAAATGTTAAAAATATTTCATTTTTGTAATATTTTTGTAATATTTCTTTGTTTTTTTACTTCTCAGTCATAGTTTTCATCAATATCCGTAATATTTTTTTCATTATTGTTGATTAAATTTACCTGTTGATAAGAATTTCCCGCAATTGTGTTTGATGACGTTCTTATTATCTCGTCATTTTTCTTGCTTATAAAAAATGAAAACATAAATAACATTGCCACAGTGCTTAGTGAAATTAAATACGAAACTATTTTATCTTTGTTAATAACCATAAACATAATAGTGTACCTCCATTTAAAGTTTATGATTTATTTTTTAAATTATTCATTGCTATTAAATTTTATTCGTTTTATTTTTTCTATTATTTAAAATATTCTCTGTTTCTTTTTTTCAAAAACACATCCACAATTTTTGCATTTTCCTTGAATTATAGTATATTTAACCTTAATCTTTTTATTACCATTTTTTTCTTTATTTACTTTTCTCTTTTCTTCTTCATTTTTCTTTTTGTTTTTGTTTTTACTTTTTTCTTTCTTTTCTTCAGTTTCTGATACGTTTTCATTTTTTATCCAAACAGCTGCATTCCAGCTTTTGCAATTAGGACATATTCTTGTCGCTGAATCCCAACCAAATAATACTATAAACATTAAGATTGCAAATGGGATTAGCAGTACATTAATGTGTGTAAAAATATATATAAACCCAATTATCACTAATGCTGTCAATGGAATAAAATAAATTAAAATAGTCTTTTTTCTTGAGTCTTTTTCATTTATTTTTTGTATTGAATCAGATATATTCTTTCCGTTATTTATAATTTTTATGTTAGTTTTGTTAATTTTTTTCATAATTAACCTCCATAAATGTTTATTTTTTTGCCTAATATTTTATATGCTACATCTAAAAAATTACATTCCGTATCTGTTAAATAAAACTCATCATTTGAATGATTTAGATCATTTGTTATTTGTTCTCCTTCTTCTTTCTTTTTATTTTTTTCTAATAATATTTCTTCATCTTTATAATTATTTAAATACAATTCCTCTGCAATAACTTTTCCAGTATTTATTATTTCTGTATTTGTTAAATATTCTTCAATTATCTTTTCAAATAATGGAAAATGCGTACATCCCAAAACAAGTGCGTCTAAGTTATGAAAATCTTTCAGATATTCCTTTATTGTAAGCCTAGCTATTTCATTATCAGTCCATCCTTCCTCTGCCATTGGTGCAAGCAAAGGACATGCTTTATTGTATACATTTATATTTTTGTCAATTTCTTGTATTTTTTTCATCCACGCATTGCTTTTTATCGTGCCTCTTGTTGCTATTACTCCAATATTTTTATAATTTTTCTTTTTTATATACCTTACAGTCGGAGAAATTATCCCTTCAATTGGCACCTTATATATTTCTCTTACAGTATCCAATGCTTGGCTTGTTGCAGTCCCACATGCTATAATTATTTGTTTTACATTTTTCGAAAGTAAAAAATTAATACATTCAATGGATGCCTGTATAATAGTTTCCTTGGCTTTTGAACCATATGGAAATCTTTTTGTATCACCTACATATATTATTTTTTCATTTGGTAGTTTTTTCTTTATCTCTTTATATACTGTTAATCCCCCTACTCCTGAATCAAACATTCCTATTGGCCTATTGTCTATCATTTTTATTTTTATCCTTTCCGTTTCAACTCTTAAGTATGATAATAATATCACTTTTTATTCATTTAAACAATACAAATTATTGAATATGATTAATTTATAGTTACAAGTTAATGGTTCATTGCATTATGTTTAATAAACGAGTAATGGTGCGTAGTGAACAACGAGCGTAAGCGAGGCGAATGGACGATAAAACCTTGATTTGCGCAAAAAATCATTGAAATGATTTTTTGTCGCATCAGGATAGCCTCGTCCAACAAGCCAACGAGTTATTAAACATAATGCAATGAACCATTAACCAGTAACAATTTATACTATCTTACTGAAATTTTGTCTTTTATGTTGTTAAATTTGCTTTCTCCAATTCCACTTACCTTTTTTAAGTCTTCTATTTTTTCAAATTTTCCATTTTGTGTTCTATAGTTAATTATTTTTTCTGCCATTGAATCTCCTATTCCCGGAAGTGTAATTAGCTTTTCTTTTGTTGCCGTATTAATATTAATTTTTGCATTAGTATTTTTTTCATTGTTTAATGCACTTTCTTTTATTACTCCTTCTCCTGCATCTTCCCTTATTAAAGAAACATCTTCTAAATTCTCATTATATTTTGGAATATATATTTGGGTTCCATCTTCAACTATATATGCTAAATTTACTTTTGACGTATCTGCATTCTCTGTTTGTCCTCCCGCTTCGTTTATTGCATCTATTATTCTTGCTCCTTCTACTAATTTTACTACCCCTGGTTTGTTTACTTCTCCAATAACATGCACTACAATTGTTGTTTTTTTCTTCTTCGAATTTATTATGCCTTCATCTATATTTGTTTCATCTGCAATCGAATCATCTGCATAACCATTATCACTTGTTTCGTTATTATTAGACTCATTGGTAATTTGAAGATCCGATGTATTTTCACCTTTAATAGCATCAATATAAAAATATTTGTATGCAAAAATAAAAACAATTATCATTATAATACAGATTATAACACCTAAAATAATCCTTTGCTTTCTTGTTAATCTCACTAAAAAATCTTTCATCTCTGTCTCCTTTTTGATTTTTAATTTACTCTATAATCTTGAATTTTTATTTTTTTATTGGTATTATATAATAATATTTAAATTTTGGTATTATATAATAATATTCAAATTAATGTATATCATTTGTAAATAGAGGGATTTTAAAATTTATGAAAAAAATATATAAAAAAATTGTTATACTCATGGTAATCCTGAGCTCACTATTTCTAGGCATTACCAATTCATATTCTGAAATTAGTTTTAGTAATAATTCGAACTCTAATTTTCTAAATAATGTAACTAATAATACAATAATTAATAATTCATCATTTTCGCACGAAACACTTAATATTTCTGCAGATGCATGTAGCTTATTGGATGTTGATTCAGGTAAATTTCTATACGGAAAAAATGAATCTCAAAAAATGTATCCTGCAAGTACTACAAAACTTATGACTGCAATTATCGTTATGGAAAAATGTAATGATTTATCACAAAAAGTTAATATTAGTTACTATGCTGTTCACTCTGTTCCATATTCATATTCAATTGTTAATCTATTTCCACAGGAGCAATTTTCTATTAAAGATTTGATGGATAGTATGTTAATTGCCTCTGCTAATGATTCTGCGTTTGCTCTTGCAGAATATGTAGCTAACAATGGAAATAATTACAATCTTGATTCAAGTAATGATAGCAAAATTGCTTTTCAAAATAGTATACAGAAATTTTCTGATTTAATGAATAATAAAGCTAAAGAAATTGGATGTATTAATACCAACTTTGTTAATCCAAATGGAATTCATAACGAGAATCATTATTCAACAGCTTATGATTTAGCTCTTATTGGAAAATATGCCTATAATAATTCAATAATTAGAAATATAGTTACTAAAACATCAGGCTCATTAGATAATACAAATATATATAACGGTGAACAAAGAAGATATTCTTTAACTAACCTGTTACTTAAGAAAAATTCTTTAGGATATTATCAATATGCAAATGGACTAAAAACAGGATATACGGATGCGGCAAAGTTTTGTATCATTGCAAGTGCCCAAAAAGACAATCGAAATTTAATTGCTGTTGTTTTACATTCCGAAAATACTAAAGATGCACAAACATCAAGAGAATGTGATTGTAAAAAACTATTTGAATATGGGTTTAATAATTTTTCTTTTGTAAAACTTGTTAAAGCAAATGATTCTGTGAAAGATTTATTTATTATAAATGGAGAGAAAAAAAGCAGAAATCTTAAGGCTATATGTAAAAATGATATTAGCGTTTTGATACCAAAAGGTGAAGCATTAGATGTAACTCCACAAATTACCATAAATAAATTCCTAGCACCTATTGCTAAAGGGGAGAAAATAGGCACAATAAACTATGTTGTAGATAATGAAAGTTATTCTTCTGATATAATTGCATCTGATGACGTATATTCTGTTAATTATAAATACTTTATTATTCTAATTACAATTTTATTAGTATTGTTATATGTGATTTTCTTTGTTATTATAGGAAAATATAATAAGAATAAAAAAAGTTAATTTGAAAAAAATTAAAAAGATGATAAAATTTACTGTTACTAGCTAATGATGAATTTATAATATTTTTAGCAGGAAAGCTATTGAATATTATTCTATACACAAAAACATTAGCTAGTAACTTTTATTTTTAATAATCTATTCCAATAATGATTGTGAAATCTACATTACTATTGTCCTCTCCTACAGTAGTAATTCCTGTACAAAGCAGTGATTTCAACTTATTTTTTTCTTCATTTGTATTAGATTTTCTATCTATTATTACAGTTTTTTCAGCAAAATTAGTTGTTCCCTTTTTTGTTACATTATAACCATGATTCTTCAATTGAGTAATTGCATTATCAAACCTATCGGTAGAACCTGTACCATTCAAAACTTCTAATTTTATTTTTGATTTACTCTTACTTGAACTTGATGTTCCTATACTTTTTGTTGTGTTTGAAGATGAACTTGTACTAGTACTTGAATTTGAAATTGCATTTGTGGTTTCATTTGTTGATAAAAACAAATCATTAACTACTCGCTTAGATTGGCTTGTATCAACAATGAAAAATGATAAACCATTATAATAGTCTGCAACTCCAGGTAAAGCTCCTGTTTTTAAATTATTTGTATCAAAATCCATTAATGCAACAGCATAATTCTTTAATGTATCCCATGGAATATTAGTTGAAACCTCTTCTTTTGCAATATTTATTAATTGATTTATTTTTGTGATATTCTCGACCTTTAATGTTTGCTTCAAAACAGTTTCAATAAATGCTCTCTGAGTTTTCATTCTTCCCAAGTCATTATCGCCATATTCAGATGGATAAGATGTACCATTATTATTATGTCTAAATCTTACTACACCTTCTGCTTGCATTCCATTTAATAATTGGTAACCTTTTTTTAGATGAATAGCCAAAGCTTGACTTGAATCATCATAATCCATATCAATTGGTACATCAAAATAAACTCCCCCTATTGCATCAACTAAATCTCTTAATGCTTTGGTATCAACTGTTAGATAATACTTCAAATTTAACCCCGTGAGTTTATTTACCGCATCAATTGCGGACTGTGGGCTTATTTGATATTTGGAGTTTATTTTATCAAACGCGGTTGCAGATGATGTACTTTTACCTACAAAACTATCTCTTGGAATTGATAAAAGGGATGCTTGTTGATTCTTTGGTGAGTATTTTACAACCATTATTGTATCAGTCATATTTTGACTTTTTCCAAGCACAAGCATATAAATATCATCCAGGTTTTTGGTTTTCTCAGAATTTGTTCCTACAATAGTAGAAACAATCCCTTTTAATCCACCACCATTTTTTGTTATCTTAATGCCAAAATAAGCTATAATTGCAATAATAATTATTAAAATAATTATTAAAACTCTTATGCGCCTCTTATTTTTTCTCTTACCCTTTTTATTAGTCTTTATTTCATTTTTTTGTTTAATAGTTTTCGATGTTGTATCATATTTTATTTTTTCATCTATATTCCCTTTTTTATTATTTTCTCTTATATTACTTTTTCTTGACTTTTTTTCTGGTTCTTTACTGTGTTTACCCAATTTTTTTTCCTCATTTTTTTACATAGTTTTTAGTTTAATAATAAACTTTTTATAGTATATCAAATAATACTTTTTTTTTCAATACTTTTCCAAAAATTGTTAAGTTTTTCCAGTAATTGTTAGGAACGTTTTATTTTTTTCTCGTGTTCATCTACAATTTCATTAAAAATTTTATCATTAAAAAAATCTACAAGTTCAATTTGCAATCCAATGCACACATTGTATAGTGTAGTAAGTTTTATTGTTTTAGTTTTTCCTACCATAAAGCTAATTAGTGTTGAATATGATACTCCTGTTTTTTTACATGCATTTTTCAGTGGTATGCCATTTTTCTTTGATACACTAATAAGTCTTTGTCTAATTGCATTAGATAATAACATTATTTACCTCTTTTCAGTTACACCTTTTTTTCAACTGTAACATTCTTAAATATTGGGTCTGAAAAAAAATCTTTTATTTTTATTCCCGCTCCATCACATAAATGTAATAATGTTGTTAATGTAATACTAGAACATTTGCCATTTAAAAAACTACTTAAAGTAGAATATGGTACTCCAGATTGTAATGCGTATTTATGTAATGTCATATTGTTTTGTTTTGCTAAATTAATTATCCTTTGTTTTACAGCATTTGATAAAGTCATTTATTATCCCTCTTTTCATATTTTTTTGAATTATACCAAATGCATTTAAAAAACGTTGACGATAAATTACAACTTTAAAAAAATTTTTTAGATATCAAAATTTTAATATTAAAACAATATAAGTAAAAGTATATTTAAATAATCAAATGAAATGATAATATAAGGTTATAAGGCAAAATAATAAAACGAGAAGCTATATATTATAACTTCTCGTTTCATATTAATTAACTATTCACTTTTGTTATATAATAGTACAAATTTAAAAACAAGTATAACTATCAAGTATAACTATCAAGTTTAACTATCAAGTATTGCTATCAAGTTCAACTATTTAGATAATTGTGATTCAGCTTGTTTTATCATTTTCTTAACCATGTTTCCACCAACTCTTCCGGCATCTCTTGAAGAAATATCTCCATTGTATCCGTCCTTTAGTGAAACACCAATTTCATTTGCAACTTCATATTTGAATTTGTTTAATGCTTCTGGAACAGAACTATTACTATTACTTGCCATCTTATTACACCTCCTAGTTAATTTTTGAAAAATTACATTGTTCTTAATTTTAGTTACCGATTTACATCAATAAGTTAAAACCAAATTTCAAATAAACTTTAAATATTTTTTATACCAAAATTTATTTCAATGTGTTTTTCATTATATAGAATGTGTAATTTTACGAATTTTAAACTGGAAATTTTTTCTATTTTAATCTTTTTTTAGCTCTTCTAAGAACATTTCGTTTAACATTTTTGGATTTGCTTTTCCTTTTGTTTCTTTCATTGCTTGCCCAACTAAAAATCCTAATGCTTTATCTTTTCCTGCTTTAAAATCTGCAATTGATTGTGGATTATTGTCTAACACGTCTTTTACAACTTTCTTTATTGTGTTTTCATCAGATATTTGAATCCAGCCTTTTTCTTCAATTATTTTCTTTGGAGATTTTGGATTTTCAAATAATTCTTCAAGTACTTTTTTGCCTATTTTTGAGCTTATTGTACCATTATCTATTAGTTCTACTAGTTCTGCAAGTTCTTCTGCTGTAAATGGTATGTTATCCATTTCTTCTTCTTTTTCATTTAAGATTCTTGAAATGTCTGATGTTATCCAATTGCATACAGCTTTATAATTATTGCAAAGCTTTCCTGCTTTTTCAAACATATCTGATGCAGCTTTTGATGATACTAATGCATTTGCATCTTTTTCTGACAATCCTATTTCACCAATATATCTCTTTTTCCTGCTTTCTGGTAATTCAGGTAGTTCTTCTTTTACCTTATTTATGTATTCATCTGATAATTTAATTGCAACCAGGTCAGGTTCTGGAAAATATCTGTAATCTTCTGCATCTTCCTTATTTCTCATTGAAAAAGTTTGACCTGCTACATCATCCCATCTCATTGATTCCTGCTTAACTTCATTCCCATTTTCAATATCTGAAATCTGTGATTCTATTTCATAATTAATTGCTCTTTGAATTGATTTAAAAGAGTTCATGTTTTTCATTTCGTGACGTGTTCCAAAAGGTTCTCCTTTTTTATGAACTGAAACGTTAACATCAGCTCTTAATGAGCCTTCTTCCATTTTACAGTCTGAAACATCTATATATTGAAGAATTGATTTAAGTTTTTTCAAGTATCTGTCAGCTTCTCCACTTGACCTTATGTCAGGCTCTGAAACTATTTCTATTAAAGGTACTCCAGCTCTGTTTAAATCAACTAAACTTCCACCTGAAAATTCATTATGGTTTAGCTTTCCTGCATCCTCTTCAATCTGTATTCTTAATATTCTTACCTTTTTAATGTTTCCATCATCATCTTCTATTTCAATATAACCATGATTGCACAATGGTTTATCATACTGAGATATTTGGTAAGATTTTGGTAAATCTGGATAAAAATAATTTTTTCTATCATTTTTGCTGTCTTTTGCAATAGAACAATTTGTGGCAAGTCCTGCTTTTACAGCATATTCCACAACCTTTTCATTCAATTTTGGCAATGCTCCAGGAAGTGCCATACAAATTGGACATACATGTGTATTTGGCTCAGCTCCAAATTCTGTGGAACATGAGCAAAATATCTTTGTTTTTGTTGAAAGCTCAGCATGAACTTCAAGTCCAATAACCGCTTCAAAATCTCCTCTAGCCATTATTTTATCTCCTTTGTCTTTTATTTTTGAATTCACTCTTTTTATTATTAATATTTTGTCTTTTCTAAAATTTATTTTAAATTTTTATACTTTATTTCTCTATTTTTTAAAATTTTGTTCAAATGCATAGGCTGCATTTAAAATTTTCTCTTCACTAAATCTATTTCCTATAAGTTGCATTCCTACTGGCATATTATTGCTGTCAAATCCGCATGGTACTGATATTGCTGGTACTGATGCAATATTAATTGAAACTGTACAAATATCAGCTAAATACATTTCAAGTGGATTATTTGATTTTGATCCAATATCAAATGCTGTTGTTGGTGCAACTGGAGTTAAAAGCAAATCATATTTTGCAAAGCATTTGTCAAATTGTTCTTTTACATATGTACGAACTTTTTGAGCTTTTTTATAGTAAGCATCATAATATCCTGAAGAAAGTACATAAGTTCCTAGAATAATTCTTCTTTTTACTTCATCTCCAAATCCTTCTGTTCTGGAATTTTTGTATAACTCTTTTAAGTTTGTGAAATTTTTTGTCCTGTAACCATATCTGATTCCATCAAATCTACCCAGGTTTGAACTTGCTTCTGCACATGCAATGATGTAATATGTTGCTAGAGCATAATCAGCAACATTTAATGAACATTCACTTACTTCTGCACCCATTTCTTTATACAATTTTATAGCTTCTTCTAGTTTTTCCTTAACTTCACTATTTATTCCTTCACCAAAGAACTCTTTTGGTACACCAATTTTCATACCCTTTACATCATTTTTTAATGATTTTGTGTAATCAATCTTTTCTTTTTTATAATATGGCGAATTTTCATTATTATATAAATCAAATGATGTTGAATCATTTTCATCATATCCTGAAATTATATTTAATAACATTGCACAATCTGTAACGTCTTTTGTTATTGGACCAACTTGATCCAATGATGATGCAAATGCTACTAATCCATATCTTGAAACTAATCCATACGTTGGTTTTAGCCCTACTACTCCACAAAATGATGATGGTTCTCTTATTGATCCACCTGTATCTGATCCTAATGCCCAAGGAACCAAGTTTGCAGCAACTGCAGCTGCAGAACCTCCTGATGAGCCTCCTGGTACTTTATTTAAATTCCATGGGTTATGCGTTATTTTAAAAGCAGAATTTTCTGTAGAACTTCCCATTGCAAATTCATCCATGTTAAGTTTTCCAAGACTAATAATTCCCTCATCATTTAATTTTTTTACAACAGTTGCATCATAAGGTGATACAAAATTTTCAAGCATTTTTGAAGCACATGTTGTTTTTGTACCTTTTGTGCATAGGTTGTCCTTTATTCCAATAGGAATTCCTGCAAACTTTCCTAGTGTTCTATCTTTAGAGCCAGATTTATTTTTGTCATTAGAACCTTCATTACATTCTTTACATTTCTCTGCATTATTATCTTCTTGTTTGCATTTTGCTAATTCTTGATCAATTTGTTTTGCTTGCTCAAGAGCCTCATCTGTAGTAATTGTAATAAATGCATTTATGTCTTTTTCTTTTTCATTTATTTTATCTGCATATGCTTTAACTATTTGCTCTGAATTTAACTCTCCATTTTGCTTTTTTTCAATTAGCTCATGAACAGTTAATTTTGTGATATCATCCATTTGTACTTCCTTGTATACATAAGATTTAGATTTTTCTATGGTTATATCTATAAACCAATTATTTATAAAATTATTATTAATTAGCTATTATTTATTAGCTGTTATTTATTAGCTATTATTTATTAACTATTATTTTGTATTGCCAATAAACTGTTTAATTAAAATTTTATGTTTGAAATATTGTTTGAAATAATTTTAGTTATTTCACTTTTTATTACATCTAGACGTCTGTCTGTATTTATTTTATAAACATTTATTTGTGGATATTTATTCTTTATTTCATCAGCCATTTTTAAATATTCATTTTGCTGTTTTATGCTATTATTTTTGTCAAATTTGGCATACTTTACATTTGCCTTTCCGCTTCTATTTAATCTTTGTTCATACTTATTAGTGTCTTTTAAATACAAAGTCATATAAAATATATCAAAATCCATTTTGCTTAGTCTGTCTAATAATTTATTATATTCGTCTGTAAATGAATATTCTTTAAATCCCAATCTACAATAAATTTCCTCAGTAAAAAATGTTCTATCAAATAATAAATTAATGCTCATGTTTTGTAATTTTTCTATGTATTCAATTAAATCTTCATACATTTTTTTAGACTTCAATTTTCCACTAGGCGTTGAATCTGATGTCCCACTCAATCTATAAAGATTTGTATATGGAATAGTATTTCTTATGTAGTCAGTTATTGTTGTTTTTCCAACTCCTTGTGATCCTTCAACAATAATTATTTTTGAATTAGCCATTTTTACAGACAATCCTTTCTTCCAAATCTCAAAATTTGCTTTTTTTGAATTTTACAGGTTAATGGTTTTTTATGTCAAAGCGTAATATTTAAAATGAGTCTGGCGCGTAGCGATTAACGAGCGTAAGCGAGGCGAATGTTTGACCAAACTTTACTGGTGCAATCAATAATCTATTAAGATTATTGATTGTCACATAGGAAGGGAGGTCAAACAACAAGCCAACGAATTTTAAATATTACGCTTTTTTTAGACATTAATTTTTAAAAATTAACTTGCCACTATTGTATAACTCTTGGAATTTTAAACATATTTTCTTCCATTTCTGGTGCGTTTTTAAACATCAAATCTCTATCTTCAAACTTTTTAACTTCATCTTTTCTAAATGAATTAACTATTTCTTTTTCTCCAATACTTTCTTCGCAATTTTCCACTGGAGCTTTATCTAAAATTTTTGTATAGTTTAAAATGTCGTCTAGATTTTTTAAGTATTCATCAACTTTTGAATCTTCAATATTTAAATCTGCTAGATTTGCAATATGCAATAGCTCTTCTTTGCTAACGCTCATCTTTTTTCCTTTCCTCTTTTAGAATTATTATGTTATTCGTATTTTCCTTAATTCTATTAAAATAATTGCTCATCAATTATTTTAACACGTCTTTTGTTTCTTCTTTTAATGTTTGCAATTATTTAAAAAAACTTTTGTTTCTTATTTTAATGTTCGTAATTATTTTAACACATTTTTAACTTCTTCTTTTAATGTATTTAATCCCTTTAATAACAAATCATCTTCTATTGTTAATGCTGGCATTACTTTTACAACAGTATTATTTCTTCCTGCTCTTTCAATTATTAAGCCTTTTTTAAAGCATTGTTTTGAGATTTGTTTTGCTTTTTCCTCATCATGTACATCAATTCCCCATATTAAACCAATTCCTCTAATATCAATTTTATCTGAAATAGGTTTAATTTCTTTGTTTAGGAATTCTTCTACAATTTTAGATTTTCTTCTTGTTTCTGCTTCAATATTGTTATCTATCATAAATTCTATTCCTGCTTTTGCTGCAACAATAGCTAATTGATTTCCTCTAAATGTTCCATTATGCTCACCTGGTTCCCAAATGTCTAGTTCAGGTTTTATTAATGTTAATGCAAATGGCATTCCATAACCACCAATTGATTTTGATAAGCAAACCATATCTGGTACGATTCCAGCTCTTTCAAAAGAGAAGAAGTGTCCTGTTCTTGCACATCCTACTTGTATATCGTCTACAATCATTAAGATATCATTTTTATCGCAGAATTCTCTTACTCCTCTTAGATAATCTTTATCTAATACGTATACTCCACCTTCTGCTTGTACTGTTTCTAATATAATAGCAGCTGGTTTTTCTATTCCAGAGTGATCATCATCTAAAAGTGTTTGCATATAATTTATTGTGTCTAATTCTTTAAACATGTATGGTGCTGGAATGTGTACAACATTTTCCAAGTTTATTCCTGCACCTGCTCTGCTTCCTCTATCACTAGTTAGAGCCAATGCTCCTAATGTCATTCCATGGAAACATCCCATTAAGCACCAAATGTTGTTTCTTTTCTTTACTTTTCTTGCAAGTTTTAAAGCAGCTTCTACTGTGTTTGTTCCTGTTGGTCCAGGAAATTGTATTTTATAATTTAATCCCTTCTTTTTTAGCACTTTCTCTTCAAAGCAATTAATAAATTCTTCTTTTGCTTTTGTATACATATCTAGTGCGTGAATAATTCTATCTTCTTGCAAATATTTAATAATTTTTTCTTTGATGTAATCATTGTTGTGTCCATAATTTAATGCACCAGCTCCATCAAAAAAGTCGATATATTCCTTTCCATTTACATCCTTAATAATTGAACCTTTTGCATAATCAAGTTCTTCATCAAAAATTCTACAATATGATCTTACTTCTGATTCATATGTTTCAAATACTTTTTTTCCTTCCATAATTTTCTTTTATTATATATTTAATATATAAAACATATATTGGTTTATGATATGTCTTAGAAATTAAATATATATACTACTCCTTTCGTTTAAATTTTATATATAATTATCAACAACTTATACGTAATTATCTACAATTTATACTTAATTATCAAAATACGTAATTGTCTACAATTTATACTTAATTATCAACAATTTATACACAATTATTAACAATTAAAAGCAATTTAATAATTTTTAGAACATTAGCCCTTCACATTTTTATCTTCAAATTCTTTTAGCCTTATCTCGTATGCTTCCATTGCTTCTTTTTCAAATTTTAAATTATCTTTTTGGTTTAATAATTTTAAAATATATTTTGTAAATTTAGGATTAAGTGGTAAAATTGGTCCTAGTAAATATGTTGCAAATAAGTTGTTCACTTTAAATCCTTCCAATTTTGATTCTTTATCTAAACCAAAGCCTCTTTCAATTTTTATAAAATAATTATTACTATTGTCTCCATGTGCTAATGTAAATTGTGATTTAAATCCTACAATTTTTAGATTTTCATCAGAATTTTCATTACTATTTTCTTTATTTGTTTCTCTAGTAATTTCAAAATCTCCTAAAATTAAGCTATTTACTCTATTCATCATCTGCCTTTTAGCATAAAAGTTTAAAATTCCAAGAGCTTCAATTTTGCTTCCATCATCTTTTTCAATATAATTTCCTAAAATTTCAACTGCATTTCCTGTAAAAAGCATTACCTTATTTTTGTCAATCATTTCTTTTATTTTTTCTGTATAAGGTTTCAATCTTTCAATTACAAGTTCTTGGCTTTTTTCAGTCATTGAACCCATATAAATAAAATCTACATCTTCATTCAGAAAGCTAGGCTTGTCTGTTAAATGTGTTTTTATAACTTTTGCATCTTCAATGCAACTTGCTAAATATTTTACGTTAGCATAATCTCCAAATAAATTACATATTTCTGGATATAACATTTCAATCTTAACCATTATTAATTCCTTCCTTCAAGGTACAAATAATCAATCTCTGTTTATTCTATCTATTATTAAATTCTTGATTTTATCTGATATCTTATCATTATAAATATCAAATAAAATATAAATATCATTTTTCTTGTCTAAGGAAACATCTTCTGCTGTTTTATATTGATCTAATTCGCAATATATTTTTTCTCTAGGTATCCCAGCTTGCAATAGCCTAAATAAATAGTCTTTTGCTCTTTTCCCTCCAACAATAATTCTTTTAATATTTTCATTATTCAAAAATTCAAAATCTGTATCATAAATCCATGTTATATTTTCTGATGAATCTTTTGCATCATGAATATCATCAAAAATCAAAATAACTTCTTTTGGTTTTTCTGTTTTTCTTAAATAATCAAATACGCAAGAACAAGCAATAGCATTCAATCCTTTTGAAATGTGTTGTATTATATTAATCCCGTTCACATTTTCAGCTTTATATCTTGAATTAACAATATTAATGTTATTTACAGCATTTTCAATTTGTTCTTTGCTAAAGCCATATTCATATAAAAAAGTAATCAATGCTAGTTCATTATAAATATTGAACATTGAATCAGATATTAATTTATATGTTGCTTCTTTCCCTTTTGCATTTAATACAAAGTTATTTTCTTGATAATTTATTTTTTTGATTACATATTGTGATTCTGGTGACTTAAAATCGCAATTTGGGCAATATACATTTCCAATATGATTATATCTCGAGTAGTTATATTTTAATTTTGTTTGACATTTTGGGCAAATTCTTAAATCATTAACAATATTTTCTGGCTCTTTACCTTCGCCTTCTTGTTTATCAATTGCAAAATAAATCTTTTCATTGTCTTTTCCTAATTGAGAACTTAAAGGGTCATCGCCATTTAATATTAGCTTTGTTTCTTTTGGAATCTCTTTATTTATAATGTCAAATATAAATTCTGGATTTGCATTTCTGTATATTGAGTCTCTAAAAAGATTAGTACAAATTAAATATGTTGGTTTTACGTATGGATATACTTTTTTTGCACTTCTTTCATCTACTTCTAATACTGCAATTTTGTAGTTTGTTTTGTTATTAAAACTAGTTCCACTAATAAATGTGCTAGCAATTCCCCATGCAATATTTGATCCTAATTTGTTATTTAAAACAACTTCACCTGAATTTTCAAGTGCATCAATTATTAAATTTGTAGTTGTTGTTTTTCCATCTGTGCCTGTAATCGCAACTATTTTCTCAGGTTTTGCAATTCGTTTTAAAAAATCTGGGCACATTTTTATTGCTATTCTTCCTGGTAAATTTGTTGCATTTCTATGAAGCATTCTCATTAATTTTTGTATTATTTTTACAATAAACAATGTAAATCTAAATCTAAACATTCTTTTCCCTCTTTTTTTAGCTTTTTCAAAATTATACATCAGTTTTTTAAGCTCTTTCAAGCCCGCTTCTACATATATTCTCTTAGTTTCTTGCTTCTACTTGGATGACGTAGTTTTCTTAATGCTTTTGCTTCTATCTGTCTTATTCTTTCACGTGTTACATGGAATGTTTTTCCTACTTCTTCAAGTGTACGTGCTTTTCCGTCATCTAATCCAAATCTTAATCTTAAGACTTTAGCTTCTCTTGGTGTTAATGTTTTCATTATATCATTAAGTTGTTCTCTTAGCATTGTCTCTGATGCAGCATCTTGAGGTGATGGCGTGTCATCGTCTTTAATAAAATCTCCTAAGTGACTATCGTTTTCTTCTCCGATAGGTGTTTCAAGTGATACTGGGTCTTGAGCAATTTTTTGTATTTCTACTACTCTTTCAACAGGCATGTCCATTTCAGCTGCAAGCTCTTCTGGTGTTGGCTCTCTACCATTTTGTTGAAGCAAATGTCTTGATGTACGTAGTAATCTATTAATTGTTTCAACCATGTGTACTGGAATTCTAATTGTTCTTGCTTGGTCTGCAATAGATCTTGTTATTGCTTGTCTTATCCACCATGTTGCATAGGTACTAAATTTGTAACCTTTTGTATAATCAAATTTTTCAACTGCTTTTATAAGTCCCATATTTCCTTCTTGAATTAGATCTAGAAATGACATTCCTCTTCCAACATATTTTTTTGCAATACTTACAACTAATCTTAAATTAGATTCTGTTAGCTTCTTTTTTGCTTCTTCATCTCCGTTCAAAATTCTTTTTGCCAGTTCTAATTCTTGTTCATAAGTTAATAATGGTATTTTACCTATCTCTCTCAAATACATTCTAACTGGGTCATCAATCTTAACCCCTTCCATATTCTCATCAACTTTTAAATCTTCTGTTGCTATTTCTTCAATACTTTCTAAATCCGATAAATCTGGTTCTTCTTCATCAAATGCAATTTCAGAATCATCATCATTTGATAAAACAATTCCATTTTTTTCAATAGCAGTTAGTGCTTTTTCCATTTCTTCTGTTGAAGCATTTCCAAGTTGTTCTGCTAAGTCTCCATAAGTTAGTTTACCATTTTTCTTTGCTTTTTTTATTAATTTGTCTAATTTTTCATCTACTGGTATTTCTTTGTTTTCTTCTTTATTTTCTGTTTTATTTTTCATTTCGTTTTTCTCTGTTTTTGGTTCTTTCACTTCTTGTTTTGTTGTTGCTTTTTTTGCTATTTTGGTTTCCTTTACTTCTTGTTTTGTCGTTGCTTTTTTTGCTGTTTTGGTTTCTTTTACTTCTTGTTTTGTTGTTGCTTTTTTTACTGTTTTTGGTTCTTTTATTTCTTGTTTTGTTGTTGCTTTTTTTGCTGTTTTTGTTTCATTTACTTTTACACCTTTATTTTCTGACTTTTCCATTTTATATCCTTTCTTATTTTTTTCTATTAAAGGGGCTATTTCATTCTAGCCAAGTCAATAATTACACTGTTAAGCTCATTTTCTACTTCTTTTAATTCTTCTTGTGACAACTTTTCTTTATTATCAAGTTTTTTCAAAAGTTCATTTCTTTTTGCAATCTTCTGCTCTCTTAAATAAATTTTTTCTAAATCATTTATTGCTTTATCCACATCATTTATTTCATAATCTTCAACTAAAATCCCGCTGATGTAATTAGCCATATCCTCATCTCTAAACCAATCAATCAAGTTTTCACTACTTGCATTTTCCGAATATTTTTCATAAATAGTTGAAATTATTTGCCTGTTTCTTTTATCTTTTATAAGGCTAACATCTGCCACGCTTGAAATTCTTTTATAGCTTTGATTTGGATAGTTGGCTAATAAGTATATTAGCATTTTTTCTTGTCGTAAAGTTTTTTCATCGACTTTTTCTTCATTATTTGATTTTAATTCTATTGGTTTCACAATACTTGAGTTGTACTTATTTGTATTTTTATTTGTTAATTTTTTTACTTCTGCCCAAATTGCTTCTTTTGAAATATTATAAGTTTTTGCAATTTTGTCTGTGTATAGTTCTCTTTCAATTTCGTTGTCAATTTCCGAAAGCGTTTTTGCTATAAGATTTAAGAATTTAATTTTATCATTAATGTTTGTAAGATCTAAATTTTGCTTATATATTTTTACTTTAAATTCAACAACTGAAATTGCATCATCCATACATTTTCTAAATCTATCAGGACCATATTTTATAATAAATTCATCTGGATCTTTTGCATCATATATTTGAAGAATTCTTAAATCTATTCCCATACTTTGTAAAATGCTAATTCCTCTCATTATTGCATTTTGCCCAGCACCATCAGCATCATATCCAAGTATAACTTGCTCAGCATTTCTTCTTAATAAACGCCCTTGATTATCTGTGAGTGCTGTTCCAAGTGATGCAACAACATTAGTTATTCCTCTTTGATATAATGAAATAGCATCCATATATCCTTCTACAATAAGTATTCTTTTTAAAATACCATTCACATTTCTTTTAGCTACATTTAAACCAAATAAATTTCTTCCTTTGCTATATACAATATTTTCAGGAGAGTTAATATATTTGGGCTTACTATCATCAAGAACCCTTCCACCAAATGCAATAACTCTATTTCTTATGTCTTGAATAGGTATCATTAGTCTATTTCTAAATTTATCATACATCTTGCCATTTTCATTTTTACCTATAAGGCTTGAGGCTAGCATTGTTTCTTCATCAAAGCCCTTTTCTTTTAGATAATTGTATAATTCATTATTGTTTCCTGAATAGCCTATTAAAAATGATTTTAATGTATTATTATCTAATTTTCTCTTTTTTATGTATTCTTGTGCCTGTTTTGATGTTGGCTCATATAATTTTCTGTGATAAAATTCTGCTGCTTCTTTATTTAGTGCATAAACTTTTTCCTTTAACCTTGCTATTTTTTCATCCTTTTCTGTTAGGTTTGTTTTTACTTCAATCCCTACTCTTTTTGCAAGTATTTGCACACTTTCAACAAAATTGACGTTTTCGATTTTCATAATAAATCTGAACACGTCTCCTCCAACATTACATCCAAAGCATTTAAATATTTGTTTATCAGGTGATACAGAAAAAGATGGTGACTTTTCATTATGAAAAGGGCATAATCCAAAATAGTTTCTTCCTTTTCTTTTTAGAACTACATATTGTGAAATTACGTCTACTATATCATTACGACTTTTTATTTCATTTAATAATTCATCACTAAAAGATTCCATATCCTACCTTTCTTTTTTCATATTTATATATTTCGACATTTTTTATGCAATTCCTCCTATTTTTCAACAATTTATAAAGATATTTCAAATTATTTTCTGGATAATTTTCACAATATATCAACACAATTTGGATATTTGGTCGAAAATGACAATATTTTATGTATACAATATCATGTTAAAAAACACACATAATTATTTTGTTTTGCATAATTATGTGTGTATTGCATTAGTTTAATTGTTCATTATGTATTCATTTGTTATTAAAATTTTTATATTTTATATCTTATATTTTATATTTCATTTTTTATGTTTTATGTTTTATATTGTTTTTTGTTATATATTTCCTTATGTAATGCTTTATTAATTTATAAATTTGTTGTTTTTTCAGGATTATTAAATGGAATGAATTTGCTAACAGCATTTTGCTTTAAATCTATTTTTGCCTCTGAAGGAACTCTATATTCCTTATATGACATATCAATCTTATTATCAATTAATTTTTCTATTCCATCTTGTGTTGAATGTTCTGCAAGAACTAATTCACTTACTAAAATTAGCTTTGCATTTCCAAGCATTTTCTTTTCTCCAGTAGATAACATTCCTTTTTCTTTTTGCTTAAAGCTTAAATTTCTAACAACTTCAGCAACTTGATAAATATCTCCAGTTTTTAATTTTTCCAAATTATCTCTATATCTTTTATTCCAATTGTCTGACATTTCTGTCTCATCTTGCTCTAATATTTGTAAAGCTTTGTTTGCACCTTTTTTATCAACAACACTTCTTACACCCATTGATTGTGCTTTTGCTGTTGGTACCATAATCTTTACTTCTCCAGGCATATTTATAACATAATATTGTTGTTTTTCCCCTAGAATTTCTTTTTCCTCAATTGAATCAATAGTTCCAGCTCCATGCATTGGATATACTATTTTGTCTCCTACTTTAAACATTTATGTATACTCCTTTCTAGACACTATAAATCGCCCTTTTTTAACACATCTCTATTATACCACTTTTTTAGACATAAGTAAAGTAATTTTTTAAGATAAAAATTCTAAAAATACCTCTTTGTAATATTCTGCTTCTCGAATTTCCCATTTTGTATAGCGTGCATTTTTTCCAAACTATATTTCATAATTATCAATTCTAGTCAAATTTGTAGCAATTTTTAGGTTATTGAACAGGGATCAGAGCTACTGGATGAACAAAGTGGCACGAAAACCTCTACTATCAGAAGCAGTACCAGAAATAGCGTCCCAACGGTACCCTGCTGGAGAAGAAGTACTATTGTAACCGTAATGACCACCGCGGAGCACTACAGTAGCATCGTTGTCCCCATTTGTCAATGGGTTCAACTCTGTTGTAAATTCAGCAACATTTCCTCCCATGTCGTAAATGTTACATTTTGCAGTAGTAACACCTGTTTGCAATCTTGTTGCAGTTCCTGCTGCTTTCTCTTGTGGATCACCATTAGCATCTGTATATGTTACACTTTTGTCTTGCCAGTTTTCATTTAAATTGTCTCTTGTTGAAGCATATGTTTTAAATTCGGAATTATTTTGTATAAAATTAAGTGCTGTATCCCTTGCATAACTTGAACTTAAATAGCTTACACTTGCACTGCCTACGTCTATTTTTTTTGCACTTTCATAAGCTTTACTCCAAATTAAATTTGCAGATGGTTCTTTATATTGAGTTATTACATTGCCTTCTCCAACCTCGTACCTACCGATATAGAAACCTCCATATTTTTTTACACTATTTTTTTCACTTGAAATTTGATTTACAATTTCATTAAGAATATCGCTTGTTATTCCATTACCCTTATCAAAATCTGATAACGTTACACTAGATAAAGTAGTTTCATCTTTGGATGCTCTTGATGCTGGAGAGCCATCTGCTTCTACTGACCATTCTGTTCTTTTATATTCTTCTTCAGTGCATGGTATCCATACATATTGGTTATATGTCCTTTTTATATCCTTTCCAGATGCATCTTTTCCCGTTGACCAGTCAACTTTTGATAAGTCTCCTTTATATATTACTAGACCCGAGCTAATTTTATTTTCGCTTGATATACCAGACACTGTAAATCCAGCTGGAATTACAGCTAAGCTTGTTCCATCAGAGTAAATATCTGTATTGGATGCATATTCCCCTGATTTTAAAAAGTTCTCTTGTGAGTCTTTTGCATATTTATCCACTACATTTTCTAAGTTTTTTATAGATACTTCTTCTTCACCTTCACTCTTTTTGTATTGGTTTACTGCAACTTTACTTTTTTTAATTACGCCATCTGATCCTACAACACTATTTATGGTTACACCAGCTAATATCAATAGCACCCATTAAGTTTTCTATGACAAGTCATTCAATGGACTAAATTTATAATTTATTGTTACTTGTTTTTTATCATCAATTTCAATTTTATCAATTAAAGAAGTTAGCATATAATTTGTTATATTCTCTGCTTTTAGAAATTCTGTCATTATTTTTTCATAATCTACTATATTTCTTTCAAAATTCATATTCTCAAATTCAACTAACTGTTTTTTCTTTTCATCTCTTTCGTTTATCTTATTATTATAAAGTCTCTCAAAATCTTCAGCAGATATAACCTTATTTAATTTATCTTCATATAAATTATCAACTTGCATATCTAAGATTTCTAAATACTTTAATATTGCACTTTTTTCTTTCTTAATTTTGCTCTCTTTATCATTAGAATTATTTTCATTATCTACAATTTGCTTTATTTTGTTTTTATCTAAATATTTTTTACATATTTTCTGGACTTGTTCAATAATTGCTGCTTCAAGTTTATAATAGTTCATTATGTGTGGTGTACAAATTCTTTGTAATGGTGCTGTTGCATAGCTAGAACATCTCAAATATCTTGTATGATTTCCCCTACAATCAACTGTTGTTGTCATTTTCTTTCCACATTCTTTACATACTATAAGTCCTCTTAACAATAGATTTAATGATTTTGTTCTCGTTCTCTTTTTACTTTTAATCATTTGTTGAACTGCATAAAATTTTTCTTTGTCTATTATTGGCTCATGAGTATTGGGAACTATTATCCAGTTTTTTTCTGGCACATCAACTATCTTTTTTAATTTATAATTGATTTTTCTTTTTCTGCATTGTACCATATTTCCTATATACATCTCATTGCTTAATATTCTTCTTATTACCTCTGGATACCATCTATTATTTTGTCTTTGCATATTCATTAATACTGATGGTGTTGGTACTTTATTATTTGTTAGTATATATGAAATCTGTAATGGAGAATTTCCTTCTAAATATAAATCAAAGATTTGTACAACTATTTTCGCACATTTTTCATTTACTACTAATTTATGCTTGTCTTCTTTTGATTTATCATATCCAAATGGTGCATATCTTCCCATGAATAATCCCTGTTTTGCATTTTTCTGTTTGGTACTTCTTACTTTTTTTGAAGTATCTTTTGCATAAAAATCATTCATTACTGCTTTAAATGGCAATGTGTCTGCTACACCATTATCAATTGCTGAATCATAGTTATCTAATACTGATATTACTCTTACATTGTTTTTAGGAAAATATTTTTCTATATATTCTCCAAAACCAATATAATCTCTTCCAAGTCTTGAACTATCTTTTACAATTACCATATTTACTCTTCTATCTTCAATGTCTTTTATCATTCTTTTAAAAGCTGGTCTTTCAAAGTTAGTTCCACTAAAACCATCATCTACATAAATGTCATAAATATTTAGATCATTTTCTTTTGCATATTTCATTAACAAATCTCTTTGATTTGTTATACTTTGACTTTCTCCTTGTAAATCATCTTCATTGGATAATCTACAATATAAAGCACAATTGTATTTTATACCGATTGCTTACTATCACTTAAACCTCCTATTCCTAGTAAGCCTCGCCTATAATTTATACACATAGTCTATTACTTTTTTGATGAAAAGTCAATAACTGAAAAGTTGTAAAAATTGTTAAAAATTATAAATTATAGGCTATTTTTGCTTACTTAAATATTTTTTAAAATTATCTTATATTTGTTATTTGTATTTTTAATTTTTTATAAATTGATTCATTTTCATTTGATAAAACAATTTAAAAGCATTTTCTATTGTAGTTTTTACATCTATTCCATTATTTTCTTTGAATTTGTTTATTATTACAATTTCATCTTTCTTTTTATTATTTTTTAAATTTCCCATATTGATACCTCCTAATTTTTTTATTACAATACTCTTGAAAATTATAGAAATATTGGGAAATCTATTGCCTTTTGTGTGTCCATTTGTTATAATATGTACAGAGATTAAGGGTAATATTTTCCCATATTTATTGTTTAATCGTTTTAAAATCTCTTATTGAGAATCTAGAAGTTCCATTTCTAAATTCTCTTTTTTATCTTTTGAATTTGATACCATAAATAAAAAAGCAAAAAAATAACACTCTACTAAAAGTGCTAATCAAACATTATTTACTTACATTAAAACAATTTTATTGCTCAAATTTTTTTATTTTGTCATTTTACTAATATAAAATTAAAACACAAATAAATAGTATATTTTCCTTGTATTTGTTTATACCTCTTAATTTTCATATATCATTGTATGTTTTTATGTTCTGCTTATTTACTTTCATACGCTTGATTTAATGCTATTTGGATTTACTACATTACTAACTCTTTTTGGTGCATTATAGCCTGTAATAATATCTTCTTTTAACAATAAATCACTTGAATTATTATCATATGTATATGCACTGCGATTCCATTTTGCAAAAGTAATATCATTCATCTTCTTTGGAGCTGATAAAAACTTTATGTCTTTATTTTGTTGCACTTGCATTTTAGCATATTCTTCTTTATCAGCCTGCCTTTTTTTATTTATGTAGTTTCTTTTACAATATTTGTTTTTTTCTTTAGTTTGCTGTTTTCTCATTTCTTTTTCTTCTGCATACTTATCATTTTTTTGAATGATTTTTGTTACATAAGACTTTTGAACATTAACTTTGTTTGCTATATCTGTTGGCTTTTGATGTTCATCATAGAAAAGTCTTGATATTTCCTCTTTTTTAGACATTTGCTATTCCTCCTTCCTTTAATTTTCAAGTACTTTTACAAAATTATATTAATTCTATAATTCAATTTTGAGTATATCTAATATAATATGTAAATTTTTAAAAAACTATCATATATAGTATATTTATTTAAAATTTACACACTTCAAAATACAAGCTCTCAATTTTAAAATATATTATAAATCTAACTTTGCAAAGACTTGTACCTCTGTAAGTTCGCTTATTTTTCGTTGGTGAATTTTTATTCTACAGTTTTTAACAATAAGTTTTTCAAAAGGTATTGTAATTATACTAATATTATAGTATAATATATTTAGAATGTCAATAACAATTTGTGTTTTTTTATGAATTGTTTATGGCTAATTTTATAGAATTGGAGGAAAGCATTGAAATGACTAATGATTTGCCAAATACTGAACATTTTGAAAACTTTTTTATTTGGTTTGATGATAATGAAAAGAAAGAATATTACTCAACACCTTTGTATTATTACAAAGCTACTTTCAATATAGATTATGAAAACAATATAAGAACAATAAAATGGAAAGAAAAAGAAGGAACTGACCAAGGATTAAAACATCCAAGCAGTTTATATCTTCCTTTTTGTGAAAGATTAGGGATGTTTGTTCTTAATTTTTTAAATGCAGACCTTTCTTCTTATGAAACAGCATATAAAGACTTTTTCTATATGTATGGATTTGAAATATTAAAAGATATTGATGGTGATTATAAATTTGAATTAAAAAATAGATATGGTAATGATACTACCTATTTACAGGAAACTGAAAAAATATACAATAATCTAAAAGTTCAAATTATTGATATACAAGAAAATATTAGAAAAGCAGTTGACTATATTTATAATATCAATGAAAATGAAGAGTTAAAAGGATTTACTCATACTCAAAGATATGCTGTTTATTTAATTAAGAGAATGGGAAAACTATATTTTTATAGCAAAAATGATAAAGTAATTTTAGATAATTATTCTAATAAATACAATGAACTTAATCATTTTTCTGAAATAGAATTACTAACAAAATTAAAAGAGCAAAATATGCTAATTTCTATGTCTAATACACATCAAAGTAATGATATATCAAGTATTTGTTATGCAATAATTGAAGAATTATCTAAAGTTGACAATTACCCAATTAAAAAATGTCAAAATTGTGGTAAATATTTCATACCAATTAAGAAAACTGATGAAATTTATTGTGATTATCCAAAGCCAAGTGGTAAAACTTGTAGAGAACAGGGTGCTTCTATTTTGTATAACAAACGATTGCAAGAAAATTCAGCTTATAGTGAATATAGAAAAATGTATTTGCAAAAGTTCAATTATGCAAAGAAAAATAAAAATAATAAATCTATACAAAAGGATTTTGAAAATTGGAAAAAGGAAGCAAAAGATATAATTAATAAACTGAAAAAAAATCAAATTTCAGAACATGAGGTTTATAAATGGCTATCTGGAAGTAAATAATTACTTTTTAGATAAATGAAGCCATTCCTTTATCATTTTAAAACATACCACTAACAAATAATTATATTGAACTCATTTACTCCTAAAAAAATATGACTAATTTATACTTATAAATTGTTATTGTTTTTTATAATCAATCTTAATATATATAAAACTTCCAGATTGTCTGGAAGTTTTATATAATAAACAAGCTGATTATAAAAATATTGGCTTGTTTTTGGCGATTTCAAGTATCATACTATTTTCATTTTATAATTATTTATATTTTATTATTTTTCGATAGACATTTTAGTTAATTCATCAGTATTTGTTATTTTTTTTGAAACAACATTTACTAATTGTAAATTGTTGTTATTTATTTTTGAGTTAGTATTTTGTTTATTTATTTCGAAAATGCCACATCCTTCATCAACAATTTTATATATATTATTGCCAATTTTGCCAATTATAAATGCATATTCTTTATTAGGTTCTAAATCATATGAATATGTCGTTTTATATCTCATAACTTGCGTATTCATTTCAGTTTTATTTAACTTATCTAGTCCCAATCTTTTTATATCTGTTTCGTCTAAATTGTTTTTTAAATTAGATAATTTTATATCCCCGCCTAAAGTATAAATTGTATTTTTTTCTATAGTGATATTATCTTTGCCTGATAAAATTTTAATATCTTTAAGAATTATTGGAGTACAAGGGGTATGATAATTATTATAGTATTCTGTTTTAGGTAAAAATGTTGCTTCTCCACATTTTTCAACTTTTGCAGTTATTATATAACGATTCTTTTCTTTTAATATTTTTGAAAAGTCTGTTGGATCGAATGCATAGCTTTCTTCACTTATAATCGTATCGTATACTTTTAATTCAGATTTATCGTTAGCTTTTGCAATGCTATTATTAACATTATTCTTTATTATTATTATTGTACTTATAAAAATACTAATAATTAATGTAACCGATAAAATTATTATTAATTTATTTTTTAGTTTCATAGTTAAACTCCTCCTTTAATAATTATATTTTTGAACTAATATGTCATTAAAATCTTTTGTCATTCCTCTAACAACTGGAGTCCATCCATACATTATTGTAGCAGAATTATCATATACATC
>Ga0256406_1000781_pt1 | contig 55039 bp, 43 predicted proteins | sample RumenRJG_03DNA_FD_185986 | JGI IMG/M metagenome (GOLD analysis project Ga0256406, IMG submission 185986) | Bovine rumen microbial communities from Lethbridge, Alberta, Canada - RJG_03 | ecosystem: Host-associated > Mammals > Digestive system > Stomach > Rumen | place: Canada: Alberta | collected...
TGGGAACGCTGTGGGTATCCGGCAGCGACAGTCCAACGTTTAATATACAAGCGCAAGGCTCCGTATAGCGGAGTGCTTTTCCACGGGTGTTGTCAGCCACCCGACGATGCGGCGGCAAAGGGGTGTAATCCCTGCTTACCGATGGAGGGAGGATCCTTTGGGATCACGTTAGTACTTCCGGGGCCAGCCGCAAGCTCCGACCCTTCAGGGTCGTGAGCAGTTGACGGGTCATCACGGGAATTGCATGCAATATTGCATATTACCGGATCCGCGGGAAGGAGTTTTCGCGGATCCGGGCGGCGCGGGCAGAGGGCTGATTTCCGGAGCCGCGGGAAAGTGCCTGCCGGAAGAAGGAAGAAGAGAGCATTACGGCGGACTGCCGCAAAATCCGGGGAAGCTGCGGAAAACAGGAGTCTCAGGCGAAACCGGATGGCTGTCTGAAAAAGGATCAATTTCGAACGGGGGGCGTTCAAAATGAAATTCAGAGTTTTTACGGAGAAGGATGCAAATCATCCGGGAAGCAGTCTTTTCAGGGACGGAGAGCTGAAAAGTCTTATTCTCCCGTTCTTCGGAGAGCAGCTTCTTGTCTCACTTGTCGGGCTTGCGGACGCATTTATGGTGAGCTACGCGGGAGAAGATGCGGTCTCCGGCGTCACGCTCACGAATATGCTGGTGACGTTCTTTCTCTATGTTTTTACGGCACTGGCATCCGGCGGCGCGGTGGTTGTCAGTCAGTACATCGGAAGCGGAAACCGCGAAAACTCGGAGCGCTCGGCCGGGCAGCTGTTTACGGTTTCTGCTCTTGTCTCCGGGTTCTGCATGATCCTCGTTCTTATTTTCAACCGGCCGCTGCTCATGTTGTTCTTCGGGCGGGTAGAGCCGGGCGTCATGGATGCCTGCGTCACTTACCAGCGGATTGTCGCGCTTTCCTTCCTCCCGCTCGGCATCTATAATGCGGGGGCTGCGGTTTGCCGCAGTGTCTCGAAGACATCGGTGACGCTGAAGATCTCCGTCATCGCAAACATCATCAATGTCATCGGAAATGCAATCGGAATCTTCGCTCTGCACGCCGGGGTTCCCGGCGTCGCATGGCCGACGTTTCTGTCCCGTCTTTTCTCAGCCGTGGCTGTCTGCATGTTCTGTTTCGGACCAGATTGCAGCGTTCGTTTCCGCTGGAGATACATCTTCATGATTTCCGGAAAGATGATTCGTCAGATTCTCGGCATCGCAGTTCCGAACAGCGCCGAGAGCGGGATCTTCCAGCTTGTGAAAATCGTCCTGAGCATTATTCCCACGATGTACGGAACCGCCCAGGTCGCGGCAAACGGCATTGCCCAGACGATCTGGTCGCTGGCAGCGCTCATGGGTGTGACCCTGGGACCTGTCTACATCACCGTCATCGGCCGGTGCATGGGTGCAGACGACACGGAGGCGGCGGAATACTATTTCCGGAAGCTCAACCGGATCGCCCTGCTTTCCTCCGCAGCGTGGAACGCACTGATTTTCGTGCTGACTCCAATACTCATGCATTATTATCCGGTGAGCAGTGAGATTAAGACACTGGTCATCGAGCTTGTCATCATTCACAATATTTTTAACGGAACCGTCTATGTTTTTGGCGGTGCATTGCCGAACGGCCTCCGCGCAGCAGGCGATGTCCGCTACACAATGATCGTTTCTATTGCGAGTACACTGGCAGTCCGGTTCGTACTCTCGTTCGTCTTCGGTGTCGCAATGAGGATGGGCGTCATCGGTGTGGCGTGGGCGATGGTCCTCGACTGGTGCGCCCGGGGAGTCTTCTTCTGGCACCGCTACCGCGAGGGCAGGTGGAAGACAATGAAGGTGATCTGATCCAATCCTGCATCAGGTCTGGAGATGAGAAGATTGAAAGTCCTGCTGATGCAGGACTTTCAAACTGCAGCATCGGTGCCAGCGCACCGGCTGCCGCATTCGGCAAAACCGCATTCGCGGATTTTGCCTCAGCGGGGGTATAAACATGAATCAAAAGGGAACCATGCCGGAAGGCGCAGAGAAGAAAGACCGCAGAGCTTTCTGGACCAATCCCATTGGTGTCTTTCTTTCTGCATTTTTCTGCTGTTTTCTTTGGGGGTCGGCCTCGCCGTCCATCAAAATCGGATATGTGCTTTTTTCCATCGGTTCGGACGATCTGCCGTCCCGGATTCTTTTTGCGGGGACTCGTTTCTTTCTTGCCGGCATTATGGTCATCGCGGCCGGCAGCATTCAGAACCGGCGTTTTCTCCTGCCCGCGAAGAAAAACTGGAAATATGTCGCTGTGCTGGCGCTTTTTCAGACGATTCTGCAGTATGTCTTTTTCTACACGGGCCTGTCCCACACGAGCGGCGTGCGCGGCTCCATCATCAATGCGCTCGGAACTTTCTTTTCAATTTTCCTTGCCGCGTTTGTATTCCGGCTTGAAAAGCTGAATTCCGTCAAAACTCTCGGCAGTGTCCTGGGTTTTGCCGGCGTATTGCTGATCGTGACCGGCGGGCAGTCACTCGGCGTGGAGGCTGCGACATTCGCGGGAGAGGGCTGTATGGTGATTGCAGCCCTTGCGAGCTCACTTGCCGGATGCTTCATCAAAATCTTCGGACAGAAGGAGAACCCCGTTGTTCTCAGCGGATGGCAGTTTTTCTTCGGGGGACTGGTCATGATGGCGATCGGCCTTTGTCTGGGAGGACGGCTCGCACCGACTGACGGAAGGGCGGTTCTGCTCCTTCTTTATATGGCGTTCATTTCCGCAGGTGCCTATACAATCTGGGGAATCCTGCTCAAATACAATGACGTGAGCCGGATCACGATTCTTGGATTCATGAATCCGGTACTCGGAGTGCTGCTCTCAGCCGTTTTCCTGAAGGAGGGCAGTGAGGCCTTCAGCGTACGGAGCCTTGGCGCACTGGCACTCGTCAGTGCAGGCATTATTATCACCGGGAGGAAGAAAAAAGTCGGCTCCACGGCGGAAACAGGTGACGAAGCAGGGACTTCAGGAAAAATCTGAAAAAATGAGATTCTGGTACGAATGAAATTTTATCGATTTCCGGGTTGACCGGAAGTTAGTCTGAACTTTATAATATTGCCGTTAAAGGGAGTAGCCGGCGGCCTTATAAGCCGCAGTCAGACCCGTCATGACGGCCGATGAGACCCGGATCTGACAAAAGTATCTGCAAATGTAAGCAGAACCCGAATGATACGACGGCGAGACTTTATCATAACTTTTGTTATGATAAGGTCCCGCCGTCTTTTTTATACTGCTGGCGCCATCGGGAACCTTATCAGAGGAACAGCCGGCGTCAGGCATGCTTTATGGCGCGAAAGGAGAAAATGTAATGTCAGAAATAGCGAGTCTTTTTTCCAACTTCGCCAATATCACATGGCAGGAAGCAGTCATGTGGATTATTGGCGGAGTCCTCATTTATCTGGGTATTAAGAAGAAAATGGAGCCGACGCTGCTTGTCCCCATGGGCTTTGGTGCGATTCTCGTGAACCTGCCGCTGTCCGGTGCGGTCACGCAGGGAAGTGAGGTCGGCGTTCTGGACCTCCTATTCAACACGACGATCGCAAATGAAGTTCTTTTGATGCTGCTCTTCATCGGCATCGGTGCGATGTGCGATTTCACACCACTCCTGTCATGCCCACGCATGATGCTTTTCGGCGCGGCGGCACAGTTCGGCATCTTCTTCACAATCTCGCTTGCGACGGCGCTCGGTTTCTCGCTGCAGGATGCGGCGTCCATCGGCATCATCGGTGCAGCTGACGGCCCGACCTCGATTTTCGTCGGCTCGTATTACAACACGAAATATCTGGGTGCGATCATTGTGGCTGCCTACTCCTACATGGCGCTGGTGCCGATCATTCAGCCCCCGGTGATCCGCGCGATCACCACGAAGAAGGAGCGCATGATCCGTATGCCGTACAATACGAATCATGTGTCGAAGACCGCCAAAATTCTGTTCCCCATTATTGTCACTGCCATTGCCGGGATTGTCGCCCCGAAGTCGGTGGCACTGATCGGTTTCCTGATGTTCGGCAATCTCATCCGCGAGTGCGGCGTTCTCGATTCGCTCTCCGATACGGCGCAGAATGTTCTTCCGAATCTGGTGACGCTGCTGCTTGGTATCGTGGTCGCTTCGCAGATGAAGGCGGAGAACTTCCTCACGGTCCAGACCATTATGATCATCGCCCTCGGCCTCGTTGCCTTTATCATGGATACAGTGGGCGGCGTGCTTTTCGCGAAGATCATGAATCTCTTCACCCCAAAAAACAAGATCAATCCGATGATCGGCGCGGCGGGAATCTCGGCGTTCCCGATGTCTGCCCGTGTCGTAAACCAGATGGCGCTCGACGAGGATCCGACGAACATTATTCTGATGCATGCGATCGGTGCAAATGTATCCGGTCAGATCGCATCCGTTCTTGCGGGCGGCATTATCCTGTCGCTGGTTCCAAAGCTCTGATGACCGGGTAATATCGGTAAACAGATTGACAGTCAGGGATGGAAGGTCAGAAACGAGACGTCCGGGACAGAGGTATCTTGTTTCTAATCCTGCTTGATAAGATGGAGAAGGATCATCTGTCATGGAATGACTGCTGAAGACAGAATCATTGGTTTGAAACGCTGGCATCTATATCGGCCGGAAAGGAAATTTATGAACAGTACATTTTTACAGTCTCTTCGCATCATGGGTGTTGGGATGCTTGGAATTTTTGTTGTTACCATAGTACTTATTGCTGCCATGGTCATTCTCACGAAGATTTTCCCGGCAGGGAAAGAGAAGAAAGAAAAGGACAGCCGCGAAAACTGAGATCGTTATGAGAACACAGGCAGTTCTTCCGTGTGTCTTTGTCCACAGCTGCGGCCGGCACTTTGCTCATCTTCAGGATGGGTGAAGTGCCGGCCGTTTTTTCGTTTGCGAGCCTGCCAAATTCGCGGGGAAGGCAACTTGACAGCATCGGTTCTTGAAAAAGATTGCATACATGTATAAAATGATACCAGTTGATGGCAAGGGGGCCGTTCTTTTCCGCATGCAGAAAGAATGGCCCTTTGTGCTGTCAGTCGGATAAGGGCAGACTCCGGGCTGAAGGCATGAAGTCTGCGGCTTAAGATCAGCAGGATTTTGCCGGCTGCCGGCACTGTAAGCAGATTGTCAGACAGAAATTCATCCCGCAGGGCAGATCCTGCGGCGAAGAGAGGAGTGTTTCTCTTGAAGATCGTTCCGGCAGGAGACCAGGCCGTTCTGGTCGAATTCGAAAATGAGATCAGCGAGAAGACAAACAGCGCCGTGACGTCACTGGCAGACGGGATCCGCAGGGCGGGCACAGCCGGCGTGAAGGAACTTGTTCCGACGTACCGTTCTTTGCTGATTCTTTATGATCCGCTGAGGACAACGTGCGGGGCGCTCACCGATGCGTTGCGCGTACTTTCCGAGGCGGGTACGGATAAGAAAGCGGGAACAAGGACTGTCCTTTACGTTCCCTGCTGCTATGGAGGGGAGTACGGAGAGGACCTCGCGGGACTATCTGCCCTCAAGGGGATCTCCGAGGAAGAGATTATCGCCATTCACTCCGCTCCGGAATACAAGATTTACATGCTGGGATTTCTTCCCGGCTTTACCTATCTCGGTGGGATGGATCCGCGCATCGCGGCTCCCCGCCTCGAAACTCCGCGCGTCGTGATCCCGGCGGGCAGTGTCGGAATCGGAGGAAGCCAGACAGGTGTCTATCCGATTGATTCGCCCGGCGGCTGGCGCCTCATCGGCAAGACACCTCTCCGCTTCTATGATCCGGATCGCGAAGAACCGATCCTGTGCAGAGCGGGGGAGTATATCCGCTTTGTATCGATCGGTGAGGCGGACTTTAAGAAGATCGAATCCGATGTGAAGGCCGGCAGTTATCATCCGCAGATCGAGACGGAGGAGGAATCATGAGCATAAAGATCATTCAGCCCGGCGCGCTTTCCCTCATCCAGGACAGCGGCCGGTTCGGGTTCATGCAGTACGGTGTCACACAGAGCGGCGCCATGGATCAGATTTCCTATGCGGCGGCAAACCATATCGCGGGAAATCCTGCCGGTGCGGCGGAGATCGAGATGACCCTGATGGGTCTTACAGCCGAGTTCACGGAGGATGCCGTGATTGCCGTGACCGGTGCCGACATGGACGCAAAACTGGACGGCGCCGCGATCGATATGTATGCGCCGGTCCAGGTTCTAAAGGGGCAGACGCTCTCCTTTGGAACAGTAAAATCCGGCGTCCGCGGATACCTTGCCGTGAGGGGAGGTTTTGACGTGCCTGCAGTCATGGGAAGCCGCTCGACGAATCTTCGGTCGAAGATCGGAGGCGTTTCGGGACGTGCCCTTGCAGCGGGCGATGAGATCCGGATCGGAGAAACAGCAGCGGACTTGGAGTCAGATGCTGACGGAGAGAAGGGCATCTTTTCGAGAGGGCTTGCTTTTCCGATGAGCAGGCGGGAACTCGAGCACGCGCCGAAGTTTGAGAAGAACATCACGGTCCGTGTGGTTTTAGGCCCTCAGGCTGAGAATTTCACCGAGGCGGGCATCAAAGCTTTTGAAGAGGGAAGTTATAAGGTGCTGCCGCAGAGCGACCGCATGGGTATGCGCCTTTCCGGCCCGAAGGTGGAGAGTAAGAGCGGGTACGATATTATCTCCGACGGCATTCTGTTCGGGTCCGTGCAGATCACAAACGGCGGGGAGCCGATTGTGATGATGGCGGATCACCAGACAACCGGCGGATACGCGAAGATCGCGACGGCGGTCTCCTTCGATCTGCCAAAACTTGCGCAGCTGCCGCCGGGAGGAACCGTCCATTTTGAAGTGATCTCCCCGGAGAAGGCGCAGGAGCTCTATCGGAAACCGGAGGACCGCTGCCGCTCGGAAAAGACAATGACGCTCTCAGCCGCAAGGCATCCGGAAAAGGACGGCAGCAGGAGGCCGTTCCGCGGTGGCTGGGGGAGAAGATTATAAACGGGATTCATCCCGTATGGCCGCCCTGCGGCCGGAAAGGAATCAGTATGGATTTTGAAACAGCCACGCCAAGGGAAGTCAGACAGTTAATCAGGGAAGGCAAGTACACGGGGCAGACCTCCGGCATGTGCCGCGGCTACGCACAGGCAAATCTGGTAGTGCTGCCGAAGGATCTTGCATACGATTTCCTCCTGTTTGCGCAGCGAAATCCCAGACCGTGCCCGCTGCTGGAAGTGAGCGACACGGGAAGCCGCACGCTTCACGAGATTGCGGAGGGCGCAGATATTGCAATGGATATCCCGAAGTACCGCATCTATAAGAAAGGCGAGCTTGAAGGAGAGTACACGGATGTCTCGGAATTCTGGCGTAGAGACTTCGTAAGCTTTCTCATCGGATGCAGCTTTTCGTTTGAGGGAGATCTGATTGCAGCAGATGTACCGGTCCGTCAGATCGAGGAACACAAGAATGTTCCCATGTACAACACCAATATTCCGTGCCGTTCGGCGGGTGTATTCCACGGAAACATGGTCGTATCAATGCGGCCGATTCCCTATGCACTTGTACCGAAGGCCGTGCTGATTACGGGACAGATGCCGCGTGTCCACGGTGCTCCGATTCATATCGGCGATCCGTCGGTCATCGGTATTAACGATCTTGAACATCCGGATTACGGAGAGATGGTCACGATCCATGAAGGAGAGGTTCCGGTCTTCTGGCCGTGCGGCGTCACTCCGCAGAACGTCATCATGCAGTCAAAACCGGATTTCGTCATTACGCACGCACCGGGCCATATGCTGATCACGGATGTGAAGAACGTGAACCTTAAGTATTGAGAATTTCAAAGGAGCAGACAGAAATCATGAAAATTCTGGTAGATCTCAATTGTGACATGGGTGAGAGTTTCGGCAATTATAAAATCGGACAGGATAAGGATATCGTCTCTTACATCACGTCCGCGAATATTGCCTGCGGTTTTCATGCATCGGACCCGCTTGTCATGCAGAAGACAATTGCACTGTGCAAAGATGCGGACGTGGCTCCCGGCGCACATCCGGGATTCCCGGATCTCGTCGGCTTCGGCAGACGCCAGATGAAGGTGCAGCCGGCGGAGCTCACGGCGATGATTATTTATCAGGTCGGCGCACTGAAGGCATTTGCAGAAGCGGCGGGACTTAAGCTGCAGCATGTGAAGCCGCACGGTGCAATGTACAACATGGCCGGCAAGGACGCGGTTATGGCAGACGCCATCTGCAAAGGTATCGCGTCGGTGGATGAGAATCTTATACTCCTCGGACTTTCCGGCTCGGAATTTGAAGGAGCAGCAAAGAAAGCCGGAATCCGTTTCGCGAGAGAAGTTTTTGCGGACCGCGCATACGAGGAGGACGGCTCACTGGTTGCAAGAACAAAGCCGGGCGCGATGATTACGGATGAAAACGAGTCGGTCGCCCGCGTCATCCGCATGCTGAAGGAGAACAAGGTCACGGCAGTCACCGGCCGCGATATCGAGGTGCATCCGGATTCCATCTGCCTGCACGGCGATTCCCCCAAGGCAGTGCTTTTTGCAAAGAAGATCCGGACCGCACTCGAAGAAGAAGGAATTGAGACAGCACCGATTGAGAAGGTTATTGCATAAGGATGAAAAGTCCTGCTTTAAGAGCAGGCAGAAAGGATCAGCATCATGGGTGAAACCGAGAGCATTATTCTTCGTCATTCCGGAAGAGGAATGAATCTGCTGAGGGAGTATCTGCCGGAGGATTACTGCGCAGAAGCTGCGAAGGAAATTCTGTCCTGGCCGAAGGGAATTGTTTTTCTCACTACCGGCTTTTATGTAGCGGGGTTTGCGGAGACGGACGGCCCTGCCGGCACGATCGTTGTCGCAAAGGCTCTGAAGGCGCTGGGTTATCGCCCTGTGATCCTCACGGATTCCTACTGCAGGGATTTCTTTGAGCCGGAGGATTTGGAGGTAATCTATCTGTCTTTCACTGTGAGCCGAGAAGAACTGATGGATCTTGTCGCTGAATATCATCCGGTCGGAATGATTTCCATCGAGCGCTGCGGCATCAACACACGCGATGACTATGAGAATATGCGCGGCATCAGCATCCGCAAGGATACGGCGCCGATCGACGATCTTTTCGCGGCCGCGGGGCCGGACGGAGACGAGAACCGGTCCGGAATGGAGCATGTCCGGACAATTGGCGTCGGCGACGGCGGGAACGAGATCGGTATGGGAAATCTCAAGGATGTCATCTCGCAGAAACTTTCGCTTGTCCCCTGCAGGGTAAGAACGGATCTTCTTGTCATTGCCAGCGTTTCCAACTGGGGCGCATACGGCATTGCAGCCGAGCTCGAGAAGCAGAGCGGAAAAACGGTCTTCAGCGAGATCGACAAGATGACAGCCTCACAGAAGGTCCGCACCTCCATCGAGCGGATGGTGAAAGTCGGAAGCGTCGACGGCGTCACGCATGAGAGAGTTGCCCATGTCGATGGATTCGACAATACCGTTGAGAGTGAGATCCTCGATGCGCTCGCAGAGGAAGTAAAGAAGTCCGGCAAGTGAAATTGGAAAGCGCAGCAGAACCAAAGAAGGACAGGAATTATTAAGAAGCGAATTATAAATAAATCATAAAATTCACGAAAATTCTGAAGTTTTTGCCGGGTATAATTGTATACCATTATACCTTGACGTGCTCTGAAAGCAGCTTTAAAATCTCACTATAAATTAATTCCGGGCAGGAAAAACAGAGTTATCTGTATCGTTGCTGAGAAGATGATTGAGAGAATGCTGAAGGAAAGTACAGAGCTCACAGGCACGGAGAATAAAGCAGCAGGAAACATCTATTCTATAAACGTGTGAAGGCAATGGCGCCGACAGGGACTTTCTCTGTTCGGCGTTTTTATTACCCTAAATTAACAAATTCCGGAAAAGATTCCGGATCTTTCCTGGCAAAGACACCACGAAATCAGAAGGAGGAAAAATGAAGACACTTGGTTATTACAACGGCAAGTACGACGAGATCGAGAACATGGTCATCCCGATGAACGACCGTGTTCACTGGTACGGCGACGGTGTTTATGATGCAGGCCCCTGCCATAACTACCACATCTTTGCCATCGACGAGCACATCGACCGCTTCTTCAACAGCGCAGCACTTATGGACATCAAGATGCCGGTGACCAAGGGCGAACTCAAGGACCTGCTCACAGAGCTGGTCAAGAAGGTGGATACGGGCGATCTTTTCGTCTACTACCAGGTAACGAGAGGCGGCTACACCAACCGGCTTCATTCATTTGATGAGTCGATCCCGGCAAACCTCTGGGTAACTCTTACCCATGCAGAAATCGGGGACGGCAAAACACCGATCAAGTGCATTACCGAGCCGGATACCCGTTTCTATCACTGCAACGTCAAAACTCTGAACCTGATGCCTTCCGTTATTGCAGCACAGCATGCAAAGAGAGCAGGCGCTCAAGAGACGATCCTTTACAGAAAGAACATGGGCAACCGTGTTACCGAGTGCGCGCACAGCAACTGCCACATCATTCTGGACGGAAAGCTTTACACAGCACCGACAGACGAGCTTATTCTTCCCGGCATTGCAAGAGCACATCTGATCCGCATGGCGAAGAAGCTCGGATATGCTGTTTCCGAGACACCGTACGATCTTGATACGCTTCGTGGAGCAGATGAAATTCTCGTCACCAGCTCGAGCAAACTCTGCATGCATGTAAATGAGCTGGACGAAAAGCCGGTCGGAGGAAAGAACCAGGCAATGGTCGAAGATCTCCGCAGTCATCTGATTGATGAATTCTTCGAAGCCACGGAATAATTCCGGTTAAAGCACTTCCGGAACTATTCCTTTAAGGCAGACGGGGTTCTGAATCTGACTGCTGTCTACAGAACTCCGTCAACCCATAAATGAGGAGGAATCGAATATGGAAGCTCTGAGCAATGTCCTGAACGCAGTCGACGGTTTTGTGTGGGGGCCTGTGATGCTGGTTCTTTTGATCGGAACCGGTATCTTCCTTACCGTTAAGCTGAGGTTCGCCACCTGGAGAAATCTGGGGTATGCGCTCCACAGCGTATTCAGTAAGGAATCACGGACGACAAAGAGAGGCTCCGGTGATGTTTCACCGTTCGCCTGCCTCTGCACAGCACTTGCAGCAACGATCGGTACCGGCAACATCGTCGGTGTCGCAACGGCAATGTTCTCCGGCGGTCCCGGTGCTCTCATCTGGATGGAGATCTGCGCACTGTTCGGACTTACATCCAAGTTCACCGAGTGCATGCTTGCTGTAAAGTACCGCGAGACCAATGATCGTGGTGAGATGATGGGCGGTCCCATGTTCACCATGAAGAATGGTTTCAAGAATAAGAAATTCGGTCTTGTTCTCGGCTTCCTGTTCGCTCTCTTCGGAGTTATCGCTTCCTTCGGTATCGGCAACCTGACACAGGCTAACTCCATTTCCCAGGCTCTTCATACACAGTTCAGTGTTCCGACGTGGATCACCGGTCTTGTCGTTACTATCCTTGCTCTTCTTATCATCGTCGGCGGCATCAAGACCATCTCCAAGGTTTCCAGTGTTGTTGTTCCCGCAATGGCAGTCTTCTATGCAGTTGCATCTTTGATCTGCCTTATTGTCGGTTACCGCAATATTCCTCACGGTCTTTATCTCATCGTTGTTATGGCATTCAATCCCGGAGCAATCGGCGGCGGCATCCTCGGTTCGATTACTGTTTCGGTCATGAACGAAATCCGTTATGGTTTTGCACGCGGCTGCTTCTCGAATGAAGCAGGCATGGGCTCTGCAGCAATTACCGCAGCTGCGGCTACCACAGATGACTGTGTACGCCAGGGTTACATCAACATGACGGGCACTTTCTTCGACACGATTGTTGTCTGCACCATGACAGGTCTTGTCATTGCAGCATCGGGTGTCCTCGGAACTGAGAATCTTAAGGGCGCAGACCTCACAATGGCGGCATTCTCCGCATTCCTTGGGCCTGTCGGCAGTGCCATCGTTTCCATCGGCATCATGCTCTTCGCATTCTCGACCATCATCGGCTGGGAGTATCACGGTGAGAAATGCCTTGAGTATATCTGCAAGAAGCGCTCCGTTATCATGGGATACCGCATTATTTTCTCGCTCATCGCATTCATCGGTGCTACGACCGAGCTCGATATCGTCTGGAACTTCTCTGATATCTGCAACGCTCTGATGGCGATCCCGAACCTGATCTCGATGATTATCCTCTCCGGTGTCGCGAAGAAGGAAGTCGATCGGTTCCAGCCGACCATCAAGGCTGAAAAGGAAGCAAGAATCGCAGAAAAGGCACAGGCAGCAGTCTGATCCCCTGAATATTGAAACAGAAATGCAGCAGCAGATTGTCTGAAAATTCAGGGTGGTCCGAAAAAATACATTAAAAAATTTCGACAGAATAAACGGGGCTCACTGGTATAATCAGTGTGTCCCGATTATTTTTAGAAGGCAAAGGGGAGATGAGGTATGGACCGGAAAACAGTTCTTTATGACACACATGTTTCACTCGGCGCCAGGATGGTTCCTTTCGGGGGGTTCATCATGCCGGTGCAGTACACCGACATTCTGAAGGAACACATGGCTGTGCGCACAGCAGTCGGTCTTTTTGACGTATCCCATATGGGAGAGGTTACACTGAAAGGGCCGGATGCGCTGAAGAATCTGAATGAAATTCTAACCAACGATTACACAAACATGAAGGACGGGCGCTGCCGCTACAGCCCGATGTGCAATGCGGGCGGCGGTGTTGTGGATGATCTCATTGTCTACAAGATCGCAGACAACGACTATTTCATTGTCGTCAACGCGGCGAACCGCACGAAGGATTTCGAATGGATCCGGGATCATCTGACCGGAGATGTCGAGTTTAAGGATATCGGCGATTCCGTTGCTCAGATTGCGGTGCAGGGCCCGAAATCAGCGCTGCTTCTCGAGAAGCTCACAGCGGCAGAGAATCTTCCGCCGAAATACTATACATTTTATAAGGACATTGATGTCGGCGGAGTGAAGTGCATTATCTCACAGACCGGATATACCGGCGAATATGGCTTCGAGCTCTACTGCCCGTCGGAGGATGCGGTAAAGCTCTGGGACGAACTGATGGATGCCGGCAAAGAATTCGGCGTTCTTCCATGCGGACTCGGCGCAAGAGACACGCTGCGCATGGAGGCGGCAATGCCGCTTTACGGGCATGAGATGGATGATACGATCAGCCCGCTCGAGACCGGACTGGATTTTGCCGTGAAGATGAATAAGGAATCCTTCATCGGCAAGGATGCTCTGGTGGCAAAGGGCGAGCCGACCATCACGAGAGTCGGCCTGAAAGTCACAGGCAAGGGCCTTGTCCGTGAGAAGACGGAACTTTTCGCAGCGGACGGGCTGACAGCCGGGAGGACGACCTCCGGAACCTATCTGCCGTATCTGAAGGGTGCCTATGCAATGGCACTTGTTGACAAGAAATATGCCGCTGTCGGCACGGTTTTTGACGCGCTGACGCGCGGCCGTCACATCAGTGTGGAAGTCGTTCCGCTTCCGTTCTACAAGGCAGATAAATCGCATATCGAGAAATAAAACCTGCTTTCTGCAAAGCCGGCAGGGCACAGGGACAGAAGGAAAAGATCACAGTACAGGCCGGACGGAAGGCCTGAAGGAGGAGACATGAATACACCGAAGGAACTAAAATATTCAAAGACACATGAGTGGCTGAAGGAAGAGGCAGACGGCACCGTAACCGTCGGAATCACGGACTACGCACAGGACAAGCTGGGAAGCCTTGTTTTCATCAACCTTCCGTCCGAAGGGGATGAGGTCACGGAAGATGAGTCCTTCTGCGACGTGGAGAGCGTCAAGGCGGATTCCGATGTTATGTCCCCGGTCAGCGGAACAGTGGAAGAGGTAAACAGCGAACTGGAAGCAGAACCGGAAAAACTCAACGAGGATCCGTATGGCTCCTGGATTGCGAAAATCAAACCGTCCGCACCGGCCGAAGGACTCATGGATGCAGATGAGTATGAAGAATTCTGCAGCAAAGAGGATGAATAAAAACTGGGAGAATAGCTATGGGCGGTTATCTTTCTGTAAATGAAGCGGACAAAAAGAAGATGCTCTCTGCGATCGGCGTGGAGTCCGAGATGGATCTATACAAGGATATCCCGGAAGACCTTCTTCTTGGCCGGAAACTGAATATTCCATCCGGAATGAGTGAGCAGGAGGTGCTCGGAAAGCTGAAGAAAATCGCCGCGAAGAATAAAGTCTATCTGACGATTTTCCGCGGCGCGGGCGCATATCGCCACTATATTCCGTCAATCGTAGGGGAAGTGACGGCGAAGGAGACATTTCTCACCGCATATACCCCTTATCAGGCAGAAATCTCGCAGGGTGTCCTTCAGTCGATTTTCGAATACCAGACGATGATCAGCGAGCTGACCGGATTCCCGGTATCGAATGCGTCGGTTTATGACGGAGCAACGGCGGCTGCAGAAGCCGCAGCTATGTGCCGCGACAAAAAACATGTCCGCACACTGGTAAGCGCGGCGGCACATCCGGATGTGATCCGTGTCATGAAGACCTACGCATGGGCGCACGGCGCTTCTATTGAACTGGTTCCGACAAAAGACGGTGTCACCGACCTCGATGCGCTCTCTTCCATGATGGACAGCACGGTCGGCTCGGTTTACATCGCGTCACCGAACTATTACGGACAGATCGAAGATGTTTCGAAGGCTGCGGAAATCGCACATGCTTCCGCGTCAAAACTGATTCAGGGCGTGAATCCGATCGCAGCGGTACTTCTGAAAACACCCGCCGAGAGCGGTGCGGATATTGCGGTCGGCGAAGGCCAGCCGCTCGGAATGCCTCTCTCCTGGGGCGGACCGTATCTGGGCTTCATGGCAGCCTCTGATTCCATGATGCGCAAGCTTCCCGGAAGAATCGTCGGTGAGACCACGGACGGAAAAGGCCACCGGTGCTTTGTTCTCACACTGCAGGCACGTGAACAGCATATCCGCCGTGAGAAGGCCAGCAGCAACATCTGCTCGAACGAAGCACTCTGTGCCATGACCGCAGCGGTTTATCTTGCAGCCATGGGACCGGACGGAATGAAGGAAGTGGCCGGCCAGTGCACATCCAAGGCGCATTATTTTGCGGACAGGCTCGCATCGGTCGGATTTAAGAGAACGTATCCGGGCGAATTTTTCCATGAATTCGTGACGGACACACCGGTTCCGTCCTCCACCGTCGAGATTGCGCTCGACAGGGCGGATATCCTTTCCGGACTGCCGCTCGATGACAGCCATATTCTCTGGTGCGCAACGGAAGTCAATACGAAGGATGAGATGGACCGTGCTGCAGAAATCCTGAAGGAGGTGACGCAGAGATGAAGCTTCTTTTCGAGAAGAGCATCAAAGGAACAAGCGGACACTATGTGGCGCCTTCCGATGTGCCGGAATACAGGCTTGACACTTCCCTGCTGCGCGGAAAGGAACCGGTTCTTCCGGAGCTTTCCGAGAATGATCTTTCGAGACACTATACCCAGCTCGAGAAGCGTTCGTTCGGTGTCAATGACGGATTCTATCCGCTCGGCAGCTGCACGATGAAATACAATCCGAAGATCAACGAGGTGACTTCTCATCTCGAGGGATTCACGGATGTTCATCCGCTCCAGCCGGATGATACGGTAAAGGGCTGTGAAGAAGTAATTGATCTCACGAAGCAGGCACTCTGCGAGATCACGGGGATGGACGACATGACGCTCACCCCTGCGGCAGGCGCACACGGTGAGTTTACGGGAATGATGCTGATCCGCAAATATCATGAGAAACGCGGTGACAGCGCCCGCACGAAGGTCATTGTCCCGGATTCCTCGCACGGCACGAATCCCGCGACGGGCACGATGAACGGCTTCACGGTCGTAAGCATTCCGTCCACGCCGGACGGCTATGTCGACCTTGATGCACTGCGCGCCGCAGTCGGACCCGATACGGCGGGCCTCATGCTGACAAACCCGAATACACTGGGACTTTTTGACCGCAATATCAAAGAGATCACCGAGATTATCCACGGTGCAGGCGGTCTTTGCTACTACGATGGAGCCAACCTGAATCCGGTCATGGGAATCTCAAGACCCGGAGACATGGGTTTTGACTGCGTCCATCTCAACCTCCACAAATCGTTCTCGACGCCGCACGGCGGAGGAGGACCGGGAGCCGGAGCAGTCGGATGCAAGGAATTCCTGAAGGAGTATCTGCCGGAAGACTTCTCGGAGGCAGAAGAGGGCGCGAAGGCGAAAATGGAAGCGCACCCGGACAGTGTCGGCAAGGTCAGAAGTTTTCACGGCAACTTCCTTGTCGTCGTGCGGGCACTGACGTACATTCTGAGCCTTGGCAATGAGGGCATTCCTGCAGCTGCAGTCCAGTCGGTCATGAACGCGAACTACTTCAAGGTTCTGCTCTCGAAGAAATATCACTGCGCGGAGCCGGGGCTCTGCATGCACGAGTTCGTCATCTCGATGGAAGAGGAGCACAAGGAGAAGGGAGTTTCGGCGCTCGACATTGCAAAGGGGCTTCTCGACGAGGGAGTGCATCCGCCGACGATTTATTTCCCGCTCATTGTACATGAGGCACTGATGCCGGAGCCGACCGACACGGAGAGCGCGGCCACGATCGAGGATGCGGCGGAAAAATTCCTCCGCGTCTACGACAAGGCGATGGCAGATCCGGAGGCGGCACACAGCTGGCCGCTCACGACGGTCATCGGGCGTCCGGACGAGGTCGCCGCTGCACGCCGTCCGCATCTTCGCTGGGAACCGGACGGAGAAGAGGAGTTCGGAGAATAATTTCGGCGGCTGAGTGTTTATCCGGAAAGGAATTTGATCTATATATTCCTTCCGAAAAACCGGCGGATTCATATTGGAAGATTGATACGAGCCGATGCTCCTCCGGAGCAGCGGCCCGTATTGTACAGAAGAAAGGTTTTCAAAGAAAATGGATTTTGATCTGATTATTGTCGGCGCGGGTCCCGGCGGATACACGGCAGCATTTGCGGCGGCAGGGCGCGGGATGAAGACGGCCCTGATCGAGAAAGACCGCGTCGGCGGAACGTGTCTCAACCGCGGCTGCATTCCGACGAAAACAATTCTTCACACAGCGGAGCAGCTCCGTGAGCTGAGAGACGCTTCGGCGCGCGGACTGATCACGGGGGCCGGCAGCGCGGACTGGGTTCCGTCGGCTCTTTACGCGGAGAAGGCGTCCGTGACGGCCCAGCTCTCAGAGGGGCTTGCGAAGGGGCTGAAGGCTGCCGGTGTGGAAGTAATTTACGGAACTGCGAAGATCACGGCGGTGCATACGGTAGAGGTAAAGACATCTCCCTCCCCGGAGGGAGAATCTGCCGCGGCCTCAAAGACCTTCACGGCGGAAAACATTTGTGTGGCGGCAGGCTCTCATCCGGTCCGCATTCCGGTCAAGGGCGCGGATCTTCCGGGTGTTCTCACGAGCGATGAGTTTCTCGACAATCCGCCGGAATCCATGAAGAGTCTTGTGATCATCGGCGGCGGCGTCATCGGAACGGAGTTCGCGGAAGCGTACAGCGCGCTCGGCGTGGATGTGACGATCATTGAAATGATGCCTTCTGTTCTTGCGGTTCTTGACTCCGATCTGTCGAAAAACGCGGCCCTGATCCTGAAGAAGCGGGGCGTTAAAATCGTGACGGGCGCGGCACTTTCTGCAATCGAAAAAGCGCCGGGAGACGCCGGCGGACTCACCTGTTTTTACGCGAAAAAGGGCAGGAAGCCTGCGGCAGAGGGGGCATCCGAAGAAACGGAGCTGGAGTCCGTGACGGGCGATGTGGTGCTTATGTCAACCGGAAGACGGTCTTCGACAGACGGACTTTTTGCGGACGGATTTGCGCCTGCAATGAACAGAGGAATTACCGTCAACGAACACTTCGAGACATCCATCCCGGGAATTTACGCGATCGGTGATGTTACGGGGCCCGAGGCGCCCGGCGGCGTCAAACTCGCGCACACGGCAGCTGCACAGGGCAGAGCGGCAGCCGCGTATATGGCGGGAGAGACCGAGGCGCCGGTGGATCTTTCGGCTGTTCCGTCCTGTGTGTATATGAAGCCGGAAATCGCATCGACGGGTCTTTCCCTCGACGAGGCGAAGGCCAGGGGAATCCCGGCGGCGGCAGCGCGCGGAGTTATGCATGGGAATGCCCGCACGGTCATCGCCCACAGTGAGCGAAGCTTCGTAAAGCTCGTCTACAATACACAGACGCAGAAACTCATTGGTGCGCAGCTCATGTGCGAGAACGCGAGCGATATCATCAGCGAGTATACAGAGGCCATTGTGAAGGGGCTTACGCTGAAGGATCTGTGTGCGGTGATCCGCCCGCATCCGACCTTTGAGGAAGCCGGAACAGACGCGGCGGAAGCGGCCCTTTCAAAACTCTGATGAAATGAAACTGCAGGAGGAATCCGGTACTCATATGTCAGTCACAAAATGCAGAATATTTCAGACAAGTGTAATCGACCCATATCGGAATCTGGCGGCGGAGGAGCTTTTGCTCGGCGCCGTACAGCCGGATGAAATCATTCTCTATCTCTGGCAGAATGACAACACAATTGTCATCGGGCGCAACCAGGACGCCTACCAGGAATGCAATGTAGATCTGTTCCGCGCGGACGGCGGACATCTGTCGAGAAGACTTTCGGGCGGCGGCGCGGTTTACCACGACATGGGGAACCTGAATTTCACATTCATCGTCAACAACCCGGATTACGATCTTACAAAACAGACCGCAGTGATCAAGGCTGCCGTCCGGCATTTCGGCATCGACGCCGAGTTTACCGGCCGCAATGATCTCACGGCAAACGGAAAGAAGTTCTCAGGCAACGCTTTCTACAGCAACGGAAAGCAGCGCTATCACCACGGGACGATCCTCATCGCGGGCGACACATCAAAGATGATGAAGTATCTTACTCCTTCAAAGGAGAAGCTTGCATCGAAGGGTGTGCGCAGCGTTGAGTCGCGCGTCATCAATCTTCATGAGCTCTCGGACAGTGTAACCCTTAAGACAATGCGGGCGGCACTTACCGAAGCGATTGCGGAAGTTTATGATGTAACGCCGCAGGAAGGCAGCTGGGCGGATATCCCGGAGAAAATCTGGGATGAAAAGACCCGGTATTACGGTTCGGATGAGTGGCTCATCGGGAAGCGCAGCCGTTTTGACAAAGAGTTTTCTATGCGTGTTTCGGAAGGCATGGTGACGCTCCGGCTTAATATTCAGGACGGCGTAATTGAAAGCGCAAAGGTCATAACGGACTGCATGGACCCGGATTGGGCGGAGAGTGAGACGCAAAAACTCACCGGCTGCCGTTTCCGCAGAGCAGATCTTCTTTCGGCCGGCATCAGCGAAGAAATCGTAAATCACATGGCAGATCGTCCGGAGTAATTGAATTCTGTTCCCGGACATCTTATACTCTTCATGAACTGAATAAAGAAGCAGAGTAGGACAGGACGCGTCAAGTGCCGGATGAACAGGGAGTTGTCATCCGGACGAAAGGCCCCGAGGGGGCTTGCGGTGTCTTGTCCGCATCCCGCTGCTGCAAGAGCGTGTGTAGGAACCTCCTCCTGCAGTAAGGAAAACTGCGAAGGAGGTGTTTTATATGGCAAAAGAAACTTCAGCAGGGAATCAGTATCGTATTTTGGAAAACTGGAAGCTTTCCATGCAGGAATTCCGGAAGCTGAGGGTAATTGTATTCTGCGGAATGATGGGGGCTCTGGCAATCGTCCTGAGTTACGCGGGGACGATCCGGATCGGACCGTATATGCGCATCGGGTTATCGGGAGTGCCGGGTCTTGTGGTCGACTTTTCTTTCGGCCCCGGAGTCGGCGCTATATTTGATGCGTCGATGGACGTACTCAAGTACTTTCTAAACCCGGACGGTGCATTTTTTCCCGGCTTTACGCTGAGTGCGATCCTGAGAGGTGTCATCTACGGCTCATTCCTGTATCGGAGAAAAATATCCTTCATTCGGGTACTGATTCCGGAAATTATCGATAAAGCGTTTATTAACGTAGGGCTCAATACGCTCTGGCTCAATATTCTGTACGGCAAGGGATTTCTTGCGCTCCTGCCGAACCGCATTATTTTGAATCTGGTTGAGCTTCCGCTTGATACGATTGTTGCCTATCTCATTCTCAAAACCGTGGAACGGACCATCCTGAAGGAATTCCGGAATGATGCCGAGCCGCGGGAAATGGTTGGGAACGAGTGACAGGCGTACTCCTCATATGGCAGAAGGAGTAGACAGGACAGACGCTCTCTTACTGTGGAGAAGGGCCAGCAAGGACAGGCATACTCCTTCCGGGTCAGAAGGGCCGGACCGAACTTACAGGGTGGGTTATGAAGACAAAACAAATCGCACAGACGAGAGAGATGCTGGAGAAAGAGGGAAAAGGCATGCCTGAGGAATCCAGGCAGGCCTTTCCGACTCGCACGTCCATGCTGTTTTACTTCCTTAAGGGCAGTAAGCGGTATTTCGTTCTGTGCGTTTTATTTTCCATGTGTGTCTCTTTCCTTGACCTTGTGAACCCGAAACTCATCGGATATACCGTCGATTCGGTCATCGGAAACGAAGCAGCGCTTCTTCCGTCATACGCGGCATGGCTTCTGCAGTTTCTCTTCGGGAGCACGGAAAATATACACGGCAGAGTCGGTCAGATGGCAGTTGTTGTTATTGTCGTTGCTGCCGTCAGCGGTGTGTGCCGGTACTTCACGAATCTTTTTAACTCCATCGGGTCCGAGTCACTGGTTCTGCGCATGCGGAACCTTCTTTTCGATCACACGCTGCACCTTCCGTTTGCGTGGCACAACAAAAATCACACGGGAGACATCATTCAGCGCTGTACTTCGGATGTGGAGACCGTGCGCTCCTTCATTTCCGAGCAGCTCGTGCAGCTGTTCCGCATCATTATCCTGATCGGCTTTTCCATGTATTTCATGGCGGAAATCAACGGAACGCTTACGCTCATCGCATTTTGCTTCATTCCGGTCATCGTTGGGTATTCACTCATCTTCTTCCGCAAGATCGGCAGTGCATTTGAGCACGCCGATGTCGAAGAGGGAAAGCTCTCGGCCATCGCGCAGGAAAACCTTACCGGCGTGCGCGTCGTGCGCGCGTTCGGGCGTGAGGAATACGAGAGAGAACGGTTCGAATCCAAAAACCGGGATTATACAAAAATGTGGATCCGGCTGATGAAGCTGATGTCTGCATTCTGGGCAATCGGTGATCTCATGTCGAGCGCGCAGATCATCACGCTTATGGCTGTCGGTGCCGTCATGTGCGTCCGCGGGAATCTCACCGCCGGCCAGTTCATCGCTTTTGCCACCTACAGCAGCATGATCGCCTGGCCGATCCGCGCCATCGGCCGCGTCATCTCCGGCATGTCCAAGGCCGGCATTTCCATCGACCGAATCCGCGAGATCATGAACGCGCCAGTCGAAAAGGATGATCCGAAGGCCGGCGAGTCGGATATTCACGGAGACATTTGTTTTGACCATGTAAGTTTCCGGTACAGCCCGGAACTTCCGGATGTGCTCTCCGATGTTTCCTTCACAGTCCGCAGAGGTGAGACCGTCGGCATCCTCGGCGGCACCGGATCCGGCAAGTCCACTCTGATGTATCTTCTTGACCGGCTTTATCAGCTGCCGAAGGAGAGCGGCACGGTGAGTATCGGCGGCGTCGATATTCAGAAATTCCGGATGGAGTATCTTCGCAAAAACATCGGACTCGTCCTGCAGGAGCCCTATCTCTTCTCAAGATCACTCGGAGACAATATCCGCATTGCGGGAAACAATGTGACGCAGGCGGATGTGGATGAGGCGGCCCGGATCTCCTGCCTTGACGAGGCCGTTGGGAAATTCAGGGACGGCTATGACACACCGGTCGGCGAACGCGGCGTCACACTTTCGGGCGGCCAGAAGCAGCGGGCGGCAATCGCACAGATGCTCGTGAGAAAGCCTCCGATCATGATTTTTGATGATTCGCTTTCTGCCGTGGATGCCGAGACCGATGCGAAAATCCGCCATGGGCTGAAGCAGGGAACCGGCGATGCGACAGTCATTCTCATTGCGCACCGCATCACCACGCTGATGCAGGCAGACCGCATCATCGTTCTTGACAAGGGAAAAGTTGCCGAAGAGGGAACGCACGAGCAGCTGCTTGAAAAGAACGGAATTTACCGGAGAATCTATGATCTTCAGCTTGCGGGAAGCAGATTATAGCACCTGCCGGAAGTATTCCCCGGGAGGATATTACACCGGCAGAAGAGGATAACACGGCTGCTGCGGAAGAGATCACCGCGGTGGAAGAGATCACCGCGGTGGAAGAGATTACCGCGGTGGAAGAGATTACCGCGGCAGGCCGGAAACATCGACATTTCTGAAATATATGGGAACCATCAATGGAAGAACAGGAAGAATATAAAAATCTGCACCTGCGGCTTTTCGGAATTCCGAAGATTATTCCGTATGTGCGTCCGTATCTGAAAAAGATCGTCTGGATGGTCATCTTCGGTGTTGTGGCAAGCCTCATCGACTCGATCTATCCGCTTCTGAACTCCTATATTCTGAATCATTATGTCGTAAGGCAGACTCTGGACACACTGCCTTGGTTCCTGCTTACCGATCTTTTGATTGTCGCGGTACAGTCGGCCGACAACTTTGTCACGACATACTGGTGCGGGCAGGTAGAAATGAGCGTGGACCGGGACCTTCGGAATGCGGCATTCAATCATCTGCAGACGCTGTCGTTTTCGTATTTCAGCCGGAATAACGTGGGCTATATCCATGCCCGTGTCATGAGCGATACCGGCAAAATCGGCGAGATGATGGCCTGGCGCATCATGGACCTTGTCTGGAACAGCTCGTACATCATCTTCGTGCTTGTGATGATGTTTCTTCTCAATGCAAAGCTTGCGGCTGCAGTCGCCCTGCTCCTGCCGGCTGCTGTTCTTCTCATTGTCTGGTTCCAGAAGCATCTCATCACGCTCAACCGGAAAATCCGCGAGATCAATTCGCGCATCACCGGCGAATTCAATGAGGGAATCACCGGAGCTGCATCCATTAAATCCCTCGTTGTGGAAGACAAAATCAATCGGGACTTTCAGGAAGAGACAAAGACCATGAAGAGTACGAGCATCCGCGCGACACACTACTCGGCGCTGCTCACATCCCTTGTCACGATGTTTTCCATGATTGCCCTTGCCATCGTGCTGTGGCGCGGCGGCATCCTCACAATGGGCGGCGTGCTGCTCGTCGGCACTCTTTCCGCGTTCATGTCGTATGCCATCGGCATGATCGACCCGATCACGAATATCATCAACACGATCTCGGCGCTCATTGCGATTCAGGTCAACATCGAACGTCTCACAAATCTTCTCGAGACGCAGTCGGACGTCTCCGATACGCCGGAAGTAATCGAAAAGTACGGAGACACGTTCCATCCAAAGCGTCAAAACTTTGAGCCCCTGTACGGCGATGTGGAGTTCCGCGATGTTTCGTTCCGCTACCCGGACGGACAGGAAATGGTGCTGTCGCATTTCAATCTGAAGGTCCCGCAGGGAACCAATGTCGCGATCGTGGGGGAGACCGGAGCCGGTAAGTCTACACTTGTGAATCTGGTCTGCCGTTTCTACGAGCCAACCGAGGGACAGGTCCTGATTGATGGGCGCGACGTCCGGGAGCGCTCGCAGCTCTGGCTCCATTCGAACATCGGATATGTTCTGCAGACGCCGCATCTGTTTTCGGGTACCGTGCGCGAAAACTTACGCTATGGAAAACCGGATGCGACGGATGAGGAGATCATGGAGGCGCTGCGGCTGGTTTCGGCAGAAGATGTCGTGCGGCGCATGGAGAACGGACTGGACAGCGAGGTCGGAGAGGGCGGCGACATGCTCTCTACGGGAGAAAAGCAGCTGCTTTCGTTTGCCCGCGCGATCCTTGCAGATCCGCGTATTCTCGTGCTCGACGAGGCGACGGCGTCCATCGACACGGTGACCGAGAAGAAGATTCAGAACGCGATCGCGGCGGTCATCAAGGGGCGCACATCGTTTGTCATCGCGCACCGTCTTTCCACGATTGTCGATGCAGATGTCATCCTCGTTGTTCATGATGGCAGAATCATTGAGCGGGGCACACACCGCGAGCTCATGATGAAAAAAGGGTATTATTATAACCTGTATACAAGACAGTACGAGGATCTTGCGGTGGATATGGCGTGACAGACGGGTCATTCGCCGGGCTGTCCGGAAAGAAGCATCACTGGGATAACCGCCGCAGGAGACAGGAAACAGAATCGCAGCAGCAGAAGAAGACAATAAGCATATGTCCAGGGTTGTCATCATTGACCGGGAAGCGGTAAAACCGCATGAATACGACCGGAATGACACAATTGAAGAAGTAATTCTCACGGACCGGGTAAAGCGCGTCGGGAGTTTTGCCTTTTCCCGGTGCAGCCGGCTGCGGAAAATCACATTGAGTGACTCCGTCACAGACTTCGGTGACGGGGTTATCCGTGATCCTGGCTCTCTGCGGGAAATAGAGGTCACGATACGGCACGGAAATTACGGTGCAGTAAAGGAACTTCTTGCGGATTCGGACGCGGAAATGCTGTTCAGACTGCATATTGAGGACAATTCTGCGGATTTGGCCTCCGAGGAGAGTAGGAGAAGAACGATCGAAGTGATGCTGGTCTTCCCTGCCTATATCAGTATTCCGGAAGAAAATACAATGGCCCGGCAGATTAATTTTGACATCCAGGGCTCGGGCATGGGGTACCGCGAGGCCGTATTGAGAAAGGGGATCAAGTACCGGGATTATGATTCTCTTTTTTCAAAGGCTGCCGTCGACAACACGGTTCTTGCGGCCAAAATTGCCGTCAGCCGTCTTCTTTTTCCCCATGAGCTTTCCGATAAATCCAAAGCTGTGTATGAAGAATTTCTGAAGTCGAGAACCCGGGACATTTGCCTCTGGCTTGCCGGCGGGAAGGTTTTGACGAGGACGGAAGACAAGGCAATGGACCTTTCCGCAGCCTCGGTGGCGTCGGAAGCGGATCCGGAGGCGCCGGGACCCGGAGAGCCGTTTCTTGCAGAATTCACGGCAGCGGATATTCTGGGGTTTCTCTCAAAACGCGGCCTGATTGACGGAACGCAGATTGAATCCGCTCTGCGCATCGCGGCCGGGCGGCATGACGCAGAGCTTTCGGCGTCCCTCATCGAGGCCGGCAGAAGAGCGCGCGGCGGGATAGAGGACACTGCCTCGGGGTCCGCATCTTCGGGGCCTGCTGACGGCGGGAATAAGGATGATTCGGGAGACGGCGGACCGGAAGAGTTCATTTTATAATGGAAATGTCTGCCTGCATGGAGATATGCCTGCGGCAGATGATGGCAGGATTTTTCATATTCCTTCATCGCGATGAAGGATCGTTTGAGTTCATCTGTCATTCATTTATGAAGAATGGTGCGGTTTCATGGAACAGCGCAGCAGGCTGGAAGATCTTGGAAATCGAATATGGAATGCGCAGCGGACGGAAATGTTCCTTGAAATGCGCTTCCTGGGCGCGGCGCTCGGAAGTCTCGGATATAAGATGGACCTGGCGACACAGTCGGTCGGGACGGACGCGGCATTCATCCGGTTTAATCCGCAGTGGACATTCAATACATATCTTGACAGCCCGCGAAAACTGGACCGGGCTTACATGCATATGCTGATGCACTGCCTCTTCCGCCACATGTTTTCCGCCTCGGAGGAGGCGCATGACAATGTGATGGTCTGGGATCTTGCATCCGATATCGCGGCAGAAGCAGCCGTCGACTCCATGGATTACCCCTGCCTCCGGCGGATCACTTCGGATCTCAGGGAGGAATGGTACGACAGACTGAAAAAGGCGGTCGGAGTTTTGACAGCCGAGAAAATATACAGTTACCTTCTCGAAGAATTTTTCGATTCAGGCAGAATAATCGGAGCGGCAGGCCCGGCGGGATCAGATAGAAACGGGCAAGGATCTGCGCAGGCCGCGGACCCTGACGGTGCCGACGAAGATTACAAGCCGGCTGCTGCACTGCACCCGTTCAAATCGGAAGCCCTCGGAGACCTGTTTGAAAAGCTGGCAAATGAATTCCGGGTGGATGATCACTCGTTCTGGAGCAGACTTCCGAAAGAGAGAAAGGATCCGGAGATGCCGGAGCCGAAGATGCCCGACATCGCGGTCAGGCGGAGCAATAAGGAAGACGAGTGGGAAAAGACCGCAAAGCGGGTGGAGGCAGAGCTTAAAAACAGTAAGCTTGCCTCGAACGAGACGGGGAGTTTTGACCAGGTGCTGCAGTTCACACTGCGCCGCAGGACATCGCTCTCCGAGTATATCCGGAAGTTCACGGTGCTCCGCGAGGAGACGGAAATCGATCCGGATTCTTTTGACTATGGACTCTACAATTTCGGCATGGAATTTTACGGGAACATGCCGCTGATCGAGGAGAACGAATTCCGGGAGGAACGCAGGATCGAGGAACTCGTGATCGCAATTGACACGTCCGGCTCGACGCAGGCTGGGCTTGTCCGCCGGTTTCTCGATGAAATTGCCTCTGTCCTATCGGACCGGGAGAGTTTTTTCCACCGCGTGAATCTTCACATCATCGAGTGTGACGATCAGGTTCAGTGCGATGAGGTGATCACGGACATGGATCAGCTCCGCCGGTATGCGGAAGGCTTCACAGTGAGCGGCGGCTTTGGAACCGACTTCCGGCCGGTTTTCCGGTATGTTGATGACCTCATCCGAACCGGAAATCTGAAGAATCTGCGGGGGCTCCTCTATTTCACGGACGGCTATGGCATCTACCCGTCAAAACCCACGCCGTACGAGACGGCATTTGTTTTCTTTCCGGGATCAGACAGCTCCGATACGGATGTTCCGGACTGGGCGGTAAAGATCTATACGGAGTGAAAATTACGTGCGAAGATCGGGCAGGGTGCGGATTGTTGTCACTGCACCCTGTATAAATCGTGAGGCAGATACGAGGATTTTATGAATATCAAACAGGCAAAAGAGGAACTTCTCAGCACGATTCAGGCTTATCTTGTGAAGGACGAGACGGGTGAGTACGCGATTCCGACGGAGCGGCAGCGCCCGATTCTGCTGATGGGGCCGCCCGGAATCGGGAAAACCGCCATCATGGAGCAGGTAGCGGAAGAGGCGCACATCAACCTTGTTTCCTACACGATCACGCATCACACGCGGCAGAGCGCCATCGGACTTCCCTTTATCCGGCAGCGCGAGTACGGCGGAAAAACGTATTCGGTCACGGAATACACGATGAGTGAGATCATCGCTTCCGTCTATGAGCAGATGGAGCGCAGCGGCATCCGGGAGGGAATCCTCTTTCTCGATGAGATCAACTGTGTCTCGGAGACGCTCGCACCGACCATGCTTCAGTTCCTGCAGTACAAGACCTTCGGCACGCACCGGGTTCCGGAGGGATGGGTGATTGTCACGGCGGGCAATCCGCCGCAGTACAACAAATCCGTGCGCGATTTTGATATCGTCACCCTTGACCGTGTCCGGAAGATCGACATCGACGTGGACTTTGACGCATTCCGGGAGTACGCCTACAAGGCGGGAATTCACGGCGCGGTCCTCGGCTATCTTCAGATCCGGAAGGAACATTTCTACCGCATCCGAAATGAAGCGGAAGACCGTTATTTTGTGACAGCCCGCGGCTGGGAGGATCTGTCGCGCATCCTGAAGGTTTACGAGAAAATCGGGCATCCGGTGAATAAGGACCTCGTGCAGCAGTATCTTGAGGACCCGGAGGTCGCAGAAGGGTTTGCGACGTACTATGAGCTTTGGAACAAGTACCGGACGGTCTACCGGATTCCGGACATTCTGAACGGCACGGCCCTGACGGATGAAGCCATGAAATCGACATCCGAGTCGCTCTCCGAGGCGCCGTTTGACGAGAAGCTTTCGATTCTCTCACTTTTAATCGACAGCCTCGGCGGCGAATTCCGGGAAAGGGAAGAGGAGCACGACGTACAGAAGGCACTGTTCGGCATCCTTGGAAAAGTGAAAAAAGAAATTTCCAAGACCTGCCGCGAAGCACAGGATGCCTGCACCGGTGCGGACGAAGAAAGCACAGCCGACGGAACGGAATCTGACGGTTCGGTGACACTGCTGTCGATTCTTCTTAAGAGTCTTGCGGAGCAGGAGGATGATTTCCGGAAGAACAGGGACGCAAAACTTCTCTCCCGCGAGGATGAGCGCATCGGGCATTTCACGATAGAAGCCCTGAAAGAACTGGTAAAGAAAATCACACTGGACGGAGAACAAAACAGCGGCGATGCGGGTTTTGACGCCGTAAAACAATGGTTCTCCGGGCGTGAGAAAGACCGCATCGGAAAGGTGCGGGAAACAAACGCGCACCTCACGAATGCGTTTGAATACATTGCGCAGACGTTCGGCGAGGGGCAGGAGATGGTTCTGTTCCTGTCCGAACTTTCAGGCAATTATTATAGTCTCCGGTTTGTGAACGAGAACGGAAACGAGGCGTATTTCAAGTACAATAAGGTGCTGCTCCTCAAAGACAGGGAGGACAGCCTGCGACAGGAGATCCTGCAGCTGTAATGGGCTTTGGATGAGTGACCGCGCGGCAGGATTGTCCTGCCTTCAGAGAATGTAAGAGGAAGACTGCGCCGCCCGGACTGCGGCAGCCGGTACAGGATACAGATGAGGCCGGGAGAGTATGAACATTCCTATTAACGAAATAAAAGCACTGGAAACTCTTTTCTCGGACAATCAGTACAACGGATCCGGGAGCGAAGCTTTTATAAATCCTTGAGAAGGATTTCCGCGATCTTACTGCGGACCGCAGAGAAATCTGGAAAAACCGGCTGTTCGATGCGGGGGATCAGAACACGGTGACGAAGTTCATCTCGGAAAATACGGATGTGGCCTGTATACAGCTGGAGATTAACGGCATTTATCGGGATCCGGAGAACGAAAAGGAATTTTCGGCACTTGTCGCTTCTTTGACTGAGATTATTGAATACTTTGCTTTCTGTGACTGGTAACGGCAGCATGTGGCAGCATGCAGCTGTTAATTGCCGCAGCTTTCGCAGAACGGAAAATCGGAGAACAACGGAGGGGTATTTATGGCGCAGAGCGTGGAGAATACCCGACTTAAAAAAGAAACAGAAATTCTTATCACGGTGCCTTTGGCACCGGTGGATGCCGCATCCGGCAAAAATGCACCCGCTGATTCTGACAAGGCCATGTATAAGAACGGCCGCTCAGATCAATATGCACGCGGCATGGCAGGACTTCTTGCCGCTAAGACAGGCTGCAGAGTAATTCCCGCTTCCCACATACAGAGAAGAGACAGGAATGGATCCGCAGAACGCGGGTATGGCGAATTCATCGCCCAACTGGCGCCGAAAGCGGTTATTGAACTGTCTGCGGGCGTTCCGGCAGGGAAAGCGGATACAATCGAAATCTGTGCCGGAGGAAGATGGAGAAACTTTCTCGAGAAACTCTCGCTCTACACCTTTCAGTACGAGTGCAGAGAGCTGCAGGAAATCAGCGAGCAGATTATCCCAGAAGCTTCCGGAATGAGGATGCCGCAGGCTTCGGCAGGCAGCAGGGACAGCGCAGAAGCTTCGGATGGAAAAGGGAATTCCTGGCTTCGCATCTTAATCAGTGAAAACCTGTGTAATGACCGGAAAACCGCCGGGTATCACGCCGTATTTTCTTCTCTGAAGGCGATCGTGAGTCTTTTGATGAATTTTGACTGGGAAGCGGACAAGGCAGGTGTCTACCGCCTCTTTCAGGCAAATGCAAAATCCTAGATACCGCAGGACAAGATTGAATTTGCTTCTCCTGCAAATGGCACTTTCGCGGAGAATTCCTTTGTTCATCTCTGCACCCCGAGCCGCGTCCGCAGCGGCACCCGCGCGGGAGGGGTGTATCGAAACCCCGGGGCGGGCACAAAGGGCAGCCAGACCTGCGCCGGTCGTTGTGTATCAGAACAATTCTGACGGATTATGAGATCGGCATCCCGTCCTCCGGCCGTCTTGCCCTGAAAATGAACAGTATCAATGATATTGTCACGGTTCACAGGGATATGGAGTATGCCTTTAAGAGGCACTCGCAGGAACAGACAATCGCGATCCTCGGTACCGTCCTGGCAGTGGCCCAGGTGCTCACGGTGTTCCCCGTATTTACCTCTTCGTGGAAAGGAGTCGCCGCAGCCATCGCGGTCTGCGTCATTGCGATCGCTCTGATGCTGTACTTTGCATTGAGCGAGGAACGTGTGAAGGTAAAGTGATAAGAGATGGGGGCTGGAGATTTAAAGGGTTATCTGATTGAAAAATATAACAACATGTCCGGCGCATATACCTGCAGGCGTCTTTTGGAAGAAGCGGGAAAACTGGGCATGGACCTCAGGATCGTCGGGATAAACGACACAGAGGCGCGTCCGGAGGGAATCTTCAACGCGGGAGAGAAACTTGAGCCGGTCGATTTTGTCATTAACCGGTACAAGTGGGGAAAACTGAAAGACGCGATTAACGGTCTCGCCGGAAGGACCTATAACCCGCTTCCTGCGTATAACCTCTATATCAACAAATATGAGCAGGTCCGGCGGCTTACATCCGATGCATTTCTCAAGCCGAAGTATATCCTCGGGACCGCGGCGCTTCCCTTCGGGCAGATCACCGCGGAGCTCGGAAGCCCCGTCGTGGCAAAGGGACTTGAAAGCTCGATGGGCAGGGAGATTTTTCTTGTCCACAATGATTCGGAATTAAAGAAGATGGCAGCCGGGTACAGTCCTGAAAAAGAATGGCTGTTTGAAGAATATATCGCATCAAGCTATGGCCGTGATATGCGCTTTTACAGCATCCGGGGAAATGTGGCTGCCTGCATGCAAAGAAAGTCGGCCGGCGATTTCCGCGCAAACGTCGCCCTCGGTGCTTCGGTCGAGCCCCTGGAAATTACAGATGAAATCCGGACGATCGCGAAGGATATTTATGACCAGACGGGGCTCGATTTTCTCGGAATCGACCTGCTCTTTGGAAAGGACAGGCCCTATTTTTGTGAGATCAATGTGATGCCTGGAATTGAAGGAATCGAGAAAGCCTCCGGTAAAAATATCGCCCGCGAAATCTGCGGAACTATCAAAGGAGATTTCGATCCGGAAGCGTTTTGACGCCGGACGGTCTGGATGCGGAAACACTCCGATTAATGCGAAAACCTCATGAGGACGGCTCAGAAATCAACAGGAAATCAAAAGCTGGAATCAACTCTTTTTTATCAGTCAGAAATATGAATAGAGAAGAAGCGGAAAATTTTGTTTATCAGTCCTATCTCAGGGCGGAGAAACACCAGGATTACAATGAGAAAGATGCGGCGAAGCGAAGGCCCGACCTCACGCGGGAAATTATCCGTAAGAAAGCGGGAACGCCCGCAGCCGTGATCACCGGCAGCAAGGGCAAGGGTTCCGCCGCCAATATGATCTCGCAGATCCTTCAGACGAAATACAAAGTCGGCCTGATGACAAGCCCTCATCTCACCCGCTTTAATGAGAGGTTCAAGATCAACGGGGCCGATATCAGCGATGAGGATTTTGTAAAATACATGTCGCTCATCCGGCCGGAAATTGAGCAGATCGGCCGCACGATTCCGGAGAACATCTGCATCAGCCCCATGGGAATTCAGGCAGACCTTGCACTCACCTATTTCAGGGCAAATCACACGGACTTTAATGTTTTTGAGTGCGGAAAAGGCGCAAAGTATGACGATGTAAATAATGTTGTGCATGAATATGCGGTCATCAACAGTATTTTCCTCGAGCATACGCGGGAGCTGGGAAGTACGGTCGAGGCAATCGCCGAAGACAAGTCCCATGTGATAACCGACGGGCAGAAGTGCGTCTATACGGCAGCGCAGAAGCCATCGGTTCTGAAGGTGATTGAGGACCGGGCAGCGGAATTTGGCACGCCGCTTAAGGTATATGGCCGAGATTTCCGTGCGGACAATATTCGATATTCCAATGCCGGCATGTGTTTTGACGCCGTCATTGAAAATGCGGTTTTCAGGGATATTTCCATTCCCCTGATGGGAGAGCATCAGGCCAGGAACTGCGCGCTTGCCATGGCACTTTCACTCGATGTCCTGGGCGGATTTCGGACAGAGGATGTAAAGCAGAGGCTTCTTGCCCTCAATTGGCCCGGGCGGATGGAAGTGATTCATGAGAAGCCTTTCATGATGCTCGACGCGTGCATCAATGCAGCAAGCTGCGGGAACGTCAAAGATGTGATGCGGCACCTGAATATCGAAAAAGCCGCTGTGATCATCGGCATTCCGGATGATAAGGATTACGCAGGCGTCATCCGGGAAATGAACCCTGCGGCGGAGAGGATTATCCTCACAAAATCGCAGAATCCGCATTATATCTTTACGGATGCGCAGTGTAAGAAAATGCTTGAATATGGAATTGCGACTGTTTTTACGGATTCTGTATCAGAAGCAATCGAGCAGGCCAAAACGACAGGAAAGCCGATTATTATTCTTGGAACGACCTCTCTTGTATCAGAAGTCAAGCAGCTGCAGCTTTCAGACAGACTTTAGCCTCCGGCCGGAACCGACAGGCGGAACTTTCTGCCGAAACCTTCAGCCGTAACCTTCAGCCGGTACCCGCAGTCTGCGGCGGTTACCCGGATGCTATTGACATTCTTCAAATGTTAACTTAAATTAGTACGAGGTTGACAATCAAACTGCAAAGCGCCCGCCGGACGTGTGCCGTCTGCTGCAGAACCAAAGACCTCCGTTCTGCAGAACACAGGTATCGCCACTTTCCGGGCGCAGCGGTTTGATTTCAAATCAAAATTTACCTGTGAGTGAGGGTTAACATGAAGAAGACAAAAACAATCGTAACCGTCGGCATGATGGCAGCAGTTCTGGCCATCCTTTCCATCGTTCAGATTCCCGGGCCCACCGGTGTGCCTTTCACGCTGCAGGTCTTCGCAGTCGCGCTCTGCGGCTACGTGCTTGGATGGAAACTGGGCGCACTCGCCGTCATCATCTACGTCCTTCTCGGTACTGTCGGCGTTCCGGTCTTTGCAGGAATGACAGCTGGCCCCGGTGTGCTGGTCAGTGTTGCCGGCGGTTTTATCTGGGGCTTCATTCTGCAGGCAATTGGATGCGGCCTGTTTGTGCACAAAAAGTTTGGAAATAAAATTCTCCGGATCGTGTGCCTTGCAGTCGGCGGTGCGGTCGGTGCGGCCCTCTGCGAGATCCTCGGGGCGGTCACAATGTGCACGGCGGGAGGAATGACATACGGAGCCGCTCTCGCGTACAATTTTGCGGCTTTCTATCCGCTCGACCTCGTCAAAACGATGCTCGCCCTTGCCGTATCGCTTCCGATCCGCGCGGGACTCCGCAAGGCATCCCTGTTTGACTGACAGACCGCACGAAGCGGGTCCGGACAATATCTTTTCGGATCCAGGATAAGCAGAAAATCCACCCTGATGCACCGGAAATTCCGGCGGCGTCAGGGTTTTTGTTTTCCGTTATTCTGATGCGTTGTACTATACTGGAAAAAGAAATTTCATTTTATTTTGAGGAAAAACAGATGTCGGAAGAAGAGAAATTCTCTCTGCCGGGAGGGTTTGCAACAAGGATGCGGTCTCTCCTCGGCGAAAGTGAATATGCAGAATTGGAAGCGTCCTATGACCGCGATTCGGAGGGCTCCATCAAAGCACTCCGTGTCAATACGCTGAAACTGACGCCGGAGAAGTTCAGGGAACTGTCCTCAAAGGCATTCGGCATTTCGGATCTGGAGCCGGTTCCCTGGGAAAGTACCGGATTGTATTATTCGGATTCCATGCGCCCGGGACGGCATCCTTATCACGCGGCCGGCCTATATTACATCCAGGAGCCGTCTGCGATGGCGGCTGCTGCACTGTCGGGCGTAAAGCGCGGCGAGCGTGTGCTTGACCTGTGTGCTGCGCCGGGCGGGAAAACAACGCAGCTTGCGGCAATGATGCAGGGCGAGGGGCTGCTCCTTGCCAATGAAATCAATACGCAGCGCGCGAAGATTCTTTCCGAAAATGTCGAGCGCTGCGGGGTCAGAAATGCCATTGTGACCAACATGGATTCGGGGGCGCTCCGGGACCGCTTCACATCCTGGTTCGACCGGATTCTCGTCGATGCACCCTGTTCCGGGGAAGGCATGTTCCGCAAGGAAGAAGCGGCGCGGACCGGCTGGAGTATGGACAACATAAGGCTCTGCGCAGCAAGACAGGACGAGATTATGGACAATGCGGCCGCAATGCTCTCCGAGGGAGGAACCCTCGTGTATTCGACCTGCACATTTGCCCCGGAGGAGGATGAAGGAACAGTATGCCGGTTCCTCGAAAGACACCCTGATTTTTCCGTCATAGCGCTGCCGGCAGAACACGGTTTCGAGCATGGAAGGCCGGAATGGGCCGCAGTATCCGGGATGGGAGAAGACTCCTCCGGCAGAAAAGAGAATTCCGGCCGCAGCGAAGAAACGGCCGGCGCGGTCCGTCTCTGGCCGCACAGGGTAAGAGGCGAAGGACATTTTATCGCCATGCTCCGTAAGGACGGAGAGAACGCCGTCAAAACCTGTACGGACCGTGTCCGCGCTGCAGACCGTTCTTCCCTTGCCTGCTGGAAAGAATTCGCACAGGAAGAGATTACAGGTTTTGACGCTCCCGAGGAGCGCATCGTGAAATTCGGAGACGAGCTATATCTGCTGCCCGCAATGATTGATCTTACAGGTCTTAAAGTGATGCGGGCGGGAATTGATCTCGGTTCGGTCCGGAAAGGCCGTTTTGAGCCGGCCCATGCGCTCGCGCTCGCACTGAAGAAGGAGAACTTCCGACAGAGTATTAACCTTTCGCTGCCGTCGGATCTGCAGGATGCCATCAATTATCTGAAAGGAATGACGCTTCCTGCGGATCCGGGAGTGAAGGGATGGACCGTTCTTATGACGGACGGCTTCCCGATTGGCTGGACGAAGGCGGCAGGCGGGGTATTGAAAAACCATTATCCGAAGGGACTGCGCTGGCTTTCCTGAAGTACAGCTTCAGGAAAGCCGGGTTTCCTGAAGGCGTGCCTTTAGAAAGCCGCATTTCCGGAAGCCTTTGAAGCGTGCCGGTGCACCGGTGCGCCCGGCCGGGGCAGAATGGAAGGAAGCGCGGTCCCCGGGAGGATATGGAGACGGCGAAAATTGTCCGCACCAGAGAGTTTTGGCGCCGGATCAGGCCGGGATGCCTGTCCGGTCCATGGAGAGCAGGGTATTTATAAACAGATGACGGAAGAGAAAAAGAAAATATATCTCGACAATGCCGCGACGGAACCGATGCGGCGGGAAGCGCTCGATGCAATGGAAAGCGCGATGGAAGAGACGTGGGGCAACGCAAGCGCATTTTATCAGACGGCACAGCAGGCGAAGGCTCTTCTCGAGAAGTCGCGCGATGAGCTCGCGGAAACCATCGGGGCACAGCCGCGGGAGATTTACTTTACGTCCGGCGGCACAGAAGGGGACAACTGGGCTCTTACCGGGGCTTTTGAGATGGCCCGCGCGGGCGGGAAAAAGCTGCGGATCGTCACTACACCCATCGAGCATCACGCAGTCCTCCGGACCGCGGAGCACCTGAAACAGTACGGATGCGAAATTGAGTATCTTCCGGTGGACAGCAGCGGTTTTATCTCCTTTAAAGACCTTTGCAGGATTCCGGCGGAAGGAACCGCGCTCCTGTCCGTGATGACTGCAAATAATGAAATCGGGACGATCGAGCCGATCGGGGATGCGGCAAAAGCCGCGGGAGGAAAGAAGATTCTTCTTCATACGGATGCGGTACAGGCCTACGGGAAAATTCCTCTGGATGTCCGGAAGATTCCGGTCGATCTCCTCTCCGTGAGTGCACACAAGATCGGAGGACCCAAGGGAATCGGCTTTCTCTATATCCGTCAGGGCACGAAAATCGGCGCCTTTATCCACGGCGGTATGCAGGAGAGAGGGAGAAGAGCGGGAACGGAGAATGTGCCTGCAGCGGCAGGATTTGCCGCGGCAGCGAAAGCAGCAATGAAGGGGATGGAAGAAACGGCCGGCCGCGAGAGGAAAATGCAGGAGATGTTTTTTGCAGAGATCCGCAGCAGGATTCCACAGGTTCATCTCAACGGACCGGAATTCGGAGAGCGCCGTCTCCCGGGCAACGTAAATATCTGCATTCCCGGCGTGAGCGCAGAGGCGGTTCTTATGGCCCTTGATTTTGAAGGAATCGCTGCGTCTGCCGGCTCTGCATGCACGACCGGCGCAATTGAACCGTCCCATGTTCTTGCAGCCATCGGAAGAACAAGGGAAGAGGCGAAAAGCTCACTTCGTTTTTCCTTCGGACCGGAAACAACCACCGAAGATCTGCACAGTACAGCGGAAGCACTCGGAAGAATTTACGAACGCATGCAGGCACACTGACGGGCCGCGTCACGTTTATGTACGCATCTCGTTTACAAAACTGGCATCTTGTGTACAAAAGTGGCGTTTCGTTTACAAATATGTACTTTTCAATTTACAAACAAGCATCTCGTCTTACAAACTGGCGTCTCGGATTACAACTCAGCCCAGTCTCAGCCAGCTTTCGTCTGCATTCACGCAAAACAACAAAAACATATCGAAAAACGATAAATAATTATTGACATTCGATCCAGAGCCCTTTATAGTGAGATCATCCGGATGAGACAGTGTGAAGATCATTCGGGTCCGGTCCGGGCAGGGTCCACGTGGGGTCCGGGCCGGGGTCAGAATGGAGTGCTGAATGGAAATCCGGACCGCAGTCCGTTTCACACTGCAGCGGAGGATAGGAGAGGAGCAGAAGATGGAGAAAAACATCAAAATTACAAAAGCAGCGATCGTGATACTGTTTGCGGTCTGCGTTCTGATGGATATCTGCGGGCCGAAGATTGTGGCGTACGTGCTGCAGCGGGAATCGCCGCTTCTCACGGGAGACGTCCGGACGGTCTTGTGTCTGGCGGGCGGATATATCCTCTCGGTATGCGCGTTTCTGTGCCTTTATCATCTCTACCGGCTTGTCGAGAGAATCGGTGAAGGAGAAGTTTTTACGGAGACGAATGTCCGCGAACTGAACCGGATTGACATGGATGTCACCGCCGCAGCGGTGATCACACTTATTATCGGAGTGACCTGTGTGCTCATGCTCATTGCAGTGACAGCCATGGCGGTTCTGATGGCGCTGATCATCCGGGTTGTGCGGGATGCCTTCAGCAGGGCAGCAGCGATGAAAGATGAGCTCGACTATACAATCTGACGGAGGACTGCGATGATTCAGGTCAATTTGGATGTCTGCATGGCGAAAAAACATATCAGTGCGGGAACACTCGCGGCGAAGGTCGACATCACCCCTGCCAATCTTTCCATCCTGAAGAACAACAAGGCACGGGCCATCCGTTTCTCCACACTGGAGGCTCTGTGCAGGGAGTTAGACTGCCAGCCGGGCGATATTCTCGAGTATATTCCAGAAAAGGAAGAAGAAAATGATGAATGACAATGCCACTTCGGACAAGAGAGAAACATACATTAAAAGCACAATGAACCAGGGCGATATTCGTTCCGGAAATATTGTCCCGGGGAATATGAATCCTGTAAATGTGGACCCAAGAAAGAGGAGACTCTTCCGCATCGCAGCTCTGTTGAGTTTTGTCTTCTCCTATCTATATGTGAGATTTCTGCTGACATCGGACTGGGGGAAGGAGAGTTTCGGCGTCAGAGCACTGATTCTCACAGTCCTTATGGTTGTACTGTCTGAATGGTTTGCAGACGCAGACGGGCGGTCATACCGTAAAATGAAAGAAAAAGAACAGTCGGAGTCTGTACTTGAATCTTATCTGATAGCAGCTGCTGCTATGGTGGAAGCCGTCGGCTTTATGGTTGGTGGTCCGTTTGCGGAAGACGAGTTCTTTTCGGCTCACGTTTTTATGTGGCATATGACCATCATTTATTTTGTACTGGCAAGAACCGGGATGCTTGCGGCGGGCCGGACGGGCATTCTTTTCCCGCTCGACATGATAGAAGGGATATTTTACCTTCCGTTTTCGAACTTCCTGCTCCGCGCAAAGTCTCTGTATGCCCGGAGTCCGCGGGGAGAATCCGCAAAAACGGATGAAGGCGGAATGCATCCGGCGGTCTCGCCGGAAGAAATCCGGGAAGACCGCGCACAAGGCGCAGATGCACCGGATGCGGGCGGACTTTCCGCCGGCGCACGGAATGCCGTCATTGCTGTCGTTACGGTCCTTGCAGCAGTGATCGTTGTCGTCATCGCTGTCACAGAGCTTTCCGGGGTTTCGGATGCTTTTGCGGGACTCGGGAATACAATATCCGATTTTTTCCGCCGCATCATGAATTACCGGAACTTCGGCGAATGGTTCAGCATGACTTTCCTGCCGGCATTCTTTCTCTCCATCCCTGTCGGTGCCTGGCTGTTCGGTCTGGTCGGAGGTTCACTTTCGCGCAAGGCAGCGCCGCTGACGTATCAGGATGTCAGCAGGGGACTTCGGGGCGCCCATGTTTTTCCGAAGATCTCAGCCTTCATCATCGTCGGTTCACTCCTTGCAGTCTACGCGGTATTTTTCATTTCTTCCGCGGGAGAGCTTGCCGGGATGATGGATCTCTCCGCGCTTTCCGCGCCGCAGGCTTCCGATCTGGCAGTCCGCGGATTCTGGCAGCTCGTCCGGGTAGCCGTCCTTAATTTCTGTGTACTTGCTCTCTTCACGGTCTTTTCCGATGTCCCGCTCTGGGAGCGCAGGAGCACGCGGATTATGACTGCCCTTATGATGACGGCGGCGCTTCTTTTCGCACTGCTGGCGGCCTGGAAGCTGTTCGTACTGTACATCGGGATGTTCGGGCCCACACCGCGCAGAATCCTGTCCGGATGGACGGTCACCGTGCTGATCGTCTGGTGTGTTCTTGTCATTGTGCGGCTCTGGAGAAAGATTCCCGCTGCCCGCATCGGTATCTACTATGCACTCCTGAGTTTTGCCGCGATCTGCCTCATCAATTATCCGGCCCTGTGCCAAAACGGATGAAGTTCGGCTCCTGGGTTGGAAAAGGTCCGGTATCCGCGATAGGGTGGCGGAGAAGGCAGGAATTTTCTCTTCACGCCGCATGTGCCGGCAGGCAAAAGCAGCTGGCAGCATCTTAGCGGGCTGAAAGCATAATAAAAGGGCTGTGCCATTCTGTCTGGCATAGCCCTTTTATTATTAAGGCGGTGCATGTCTTATTTATTATGGAGAATCAGACTCTCCAAAGACCGCGGCCGCCCTGCCGATGCTGGGTGAAGGATCAGCCCTTTTCAAGTGCGAGTGTTCTTGTGGTCAGATCGCATACATCGGACGGTCCGTAATACTGGATTGCGCCCGGGTAGGTGTAGCAGGTCTTGACTGCCCACTCTGCTCTGTGTGCCGCGAAATACTGGAACGGTTTGCCGTTCAGATCGACAAGAGCTTTGCGGATGACAGGCTTGTCCTCGCCGTTTCTGCGCTCCATGTTCATCATCTTCGTGATCGGCATGCCGCCTGCAACCCACTCTTCAGCGGGCTTTGACAGGTTGGAGATCTTGGAAAGATATCCGGTGTAGCCATACTGGATCAGCATGAATGCGTTATAGCCGAGGCTGTAGCAGTAGTCCGCGTCAAAATTCGACGGGAATGCGCATCTTCCTTCATAGCCGAAGAAATGGAACTGGGTCTTGAAGCTGCCCTTGTAGGTTCCGGCCTTCTTGCGCTCATCCAGCTTATTCTTTACGAGTTCCGCGAAGAGCTTCTCGGATTCGATCAGCGAGACCTGTACGTTGCCGTGCGGATCTCTCTCGAGGAAGAGCTGCTTCTGGATGGACTCCGGAAGAATAGCGAATACCTTGTAGGATTCAGCGGAGAGACCCTTGCGGATGAATTCTTTCTTGGAATCCCAGTCAGGAAGAGCATTGAACTCCTCCGTCTTTGATCCGGCAAGCATATCGCTGATCTCGCGGATCAGGGTGCCGAACTCCGGAACGAACTCAACGATGCCCTCGGGGATAATCACGACGCCGAAATTGCCCTCGGTCTTTGATCTTTCCTCGACGGAATCTGCGATCTGATCTGCGATCTGGGACAGAGACATCTTCTTCTCTGCAACCTCTTCACCGATCAGGCAGATGTTCGGCTGGGTCTCCAGTGCGCACTCAAGTGCGACATGGGAGGCGCTGCGGCCCATTACCTTGACGAAATGCCAGTACTTCTTTGCAGAATTTGCGTCTCTCTCGATATTGCCGATGAGCTCGGAATAGGTCTTGGTTGCCGTGTCGAAGCCGAAGGAGCACTCGATATCGTCGTTCTTGAGATCGCCGTCGATGGTCTTCGGGCATCCGATTACCTGTACGCCGAGATGATTCGCGGCAAAATACTCAGCGAGCACCGCGGCATTGGTGTTGGAATCATCGCCGCCGATGATGACGACTGCGGTAAGACCGTGCTTCTTTGCGGTTCTGGCAGCTGCCTCGAACTGCTCCGGAGTCTCGATCTTGGTTCTTCCGGATCCGATGATATCGAATCCGCCGGTGTTGCGGTATGCGTCGATGAATGCGTCATCGAACTCTACATAATCATCGTCAACAAGTCCGCTCGGACCGCCCTTGAATCCGATCAGGACATTCTCTTTGTCCGTTGCCTTCAGGGCATCATAGAGTCCGGAGATGACATTGTGGCCGCCGGGCGCCTGTCCGCCGGAGAGAATAACGCCGACAACCTGTTTCTTTGGTGTGGAGGTATTGGCTCCCTTTTCAAATGTGATTTCCTTTTTGCCGTACGTGTTCGGGAACAGGGCCTTGATCTTGTCCTGATCAGCGACACTTTCCGTGGGCTCGCCCTCTTTCACGCAGATGTCGGAAATGCCGTGTCTGAGCATTCCGGGCAGTTTTGGCTGATATTTCAGTCTTTCTTTCTGAAGCGGTGATATTTCCATCAGTGACAGCTCCTTTCCATGCGTGCGGGTGAGTTTATCTGCACGAAAAAACGAACAGCCGCGGCCCCGGTCAGAATGTTATCCGTTCCGCCGCAGGGCCCGCCTTCTCATCCGCCTGATACCGCTATTTCTGTGTCGAACTGATCTTAAAACATTTTGAGGAAGTTGCCTAGTCCGAGACGCGTTTTTTCGTGGTCTGATCGATGTTCGATGTTTGCCGGTGTTTCCGGCCGGGCCACTGTCAATGTTCTCCACTGCAATTCGCCGGCAAAATTTTGTATACTGTAACCCGTCAAAACGCAGACAGCACAGCAGACGCTCCGGAAATTTTCTGCAGTGCTCCGCGGCAGCAGGAAAATATTCGGAGCAACGATATGACGGATTTTTTGTCGATGCGGTGCCCCGCGGCAGCAGGAAGATATACAGAGGAGATATGAATGGGTAAATTCACCACAGTTCTTTATGATCTCGATGGAACGCTCTGGGAGTCGGGACCCGGAATAACAAAAGCAGTGCAGACCGCTCTCAGGGCGTGCGGAATTGATGAGCCGGATCCGGACAATCTCACGAGCTTCATCGGACCGCCTCTCAATGTCGAATTCAAGAGAAGGTATCATTTTGATGATGAGGAGACGGCAAAAGCAATCGCCGTCTTCCGCAGCTACTATGACGAGAAGGGAATCTACGAAAACAGACTCTATCCCGGTGTGAAAAAGATGCTGAAAGACCTGAAGGAAGCCGGCATCTGCATCGGAGCGGCGTCGAGCAAACCGCAGCCGCTGGTGGACAGACTGATGGATTACTTTGAGATCCGGCAGTACTTTGACGTTCTCGTCGGGAGTGATCCGCAGGATGAATTAAAAAACAGAAGCGGGTCGGACAGCAAGTCGGCCATCGTGGCGACAGCGCTTGCGAAGGCAGGGAACCCGGACCGGAAGCACACGGCCATGGTCGGGGACCGTTTTTACGACATGGAAGGGGCTGCAGCCAATGGCTGTGTTCCCGTAGGTGCAGGCTACGGGTATGCGAAGGAAGGCGAGCTTGCCGCCGCCGGAGCAGTTTTCACGGCAAAGGATGTGCCGGAGCTGGAGAATTTTCTTCTCAGCGCTGAAAAAGTCTGAAGAGGTGCCGAGGTGCTGACTGCAAACCGCAGCCGCGTCTTCCGCACCCCGGTGCTTTTGGCGCCGGAAGAGACCGCTCTTCAGCAAAACCACAGCAGAGGATTTTGCCTCTGCGGGGCATAGAAATGAAAACAGATTAACATCCAAATTCCTCAGAAATCCCGGAAGTCTGCCGTGGGTACACGCGGACTGCCGGGATTTTGTATCCCGGAATTTTTATTCTGCCACCGGTTGACAAACAGGAGAAGGGGATGTACCATTCGCTTTGGAAAACGATTTCCGATAGTAAATATGCCACTGGTATCGTTTCCGGAAAACAGGATGCAGGGGAAGGACCTGCTTTGCCGTATTAAATTTTCAGATGTTTACAAGATGAAAGGGAAAGGCACATGACTTCGATCCGTGATGTCGCCCGGGAGGCCGGTGTAGCAATTTCGACCGTCTCCAAGGTTCTCAATAATTATCCGAACGTCTCGCAGGAGACAAAGGACAAAGTCGAAGATGCCGTCCGGAAACTTCATTTTGTTCCCAATGCGGCGGCGTCCACCCTTTCGTCCAAGCAGCCCGACCGGGTCGCTGTCATCATCAATTCGTCGGAAACCAGCCGGCTCCGCGATGAAATCAACATGCAGTATATTTCCGGTGCGATCACGAGTGCGAGGAGTCTCGGGACCGATGTGTGTGTGCTGTTCTCGTACATGGCGGAGAGCCGGAGCCTTGAGGAGATGATTCAGTATCTTCGGACGCAGAACATCGGAGGCATCGTGGTCTGTACACTGGATCGGACACAGCAGAAACTGATGGCGCTGATCGAGTCCGGGACCTTTCCGACGGTTGTCATTGACGCGCCTTTCACCGGAGAGCGGATTTCATCCATCAGCATCGACAACCGGCAGGCGCAGTACGATGTTGCATCCAAGATGATCGCCGGAACATCCCGCCGGAGCATTCTGTACATTGCCGGCGGCGACGAAGGGTATGTGACGGAGGACAGGCTCAATGGAATCCGGGCACTTGCCAGGGAAAAGAAACTTCGCCTCATGGTCCGGAACGGTCACTTTTCCGAGAAGCAGGCACGGACGATCACCAAGAAGTATGCACCCGATTATGACGCGATTGTGTGTGCTTCCGATATGATGGCCATCGGCGCGATGCGGGAACTGATTGAGATGGACATCTTCCGCCCGGTCAGCGGTTTTGACGGACTGTCCGTCATGGGCTATGCGGGCAAGCAGATGTTCACGGTGAAGCAGGACTTTTCCGGGATCGCCGCGGAGGCGATGCGTGAGGAGAAGCGTCTCATGAGCGGCGCGCACGGAAGGAAGATTGTGATGCCTTACCGGCTTGCGCGGATTACCTACGAAGACGTCATCGAGTAGGTGAGGGCAGGAGCCCTTCCGCAGAACGATTATGTGTACCATCTGTCAGGACGCATTTTTGTCATGACAGAGCAAATATAGCTGATGCAGTACCGGAATCAGGGGGTTCCGGAGGCTTTATGCAGGAGGATTGCAAAATGATGAGTAATGTAACAAACATGAAACAGGATGTGCTTGTGCTCAATCTGGAACAGGAAATGGAAGACACTGCGAAGAGACTGTGCGGCAAGACGGTTGCGCAGTGTTCGGACAGGGAGCTCTATTTTGTGCTTCTCAGTCTTACGAAAAAACTGCTTGCGGTAACAGAGCGCAACAACGGTGAGAAGATGGTCTACTACATTTCCGCTGAGTTCCTCATCGGAAAGCTTCTCTCCAACAATCTGATCAATCTGCGGATTTATGACCGTGTGAGGGAAATCCTCGACAAGAACGGCAAGAGCCTTGCCGCGATCGAAGAGTACGAGCCGGAACCGTCTCTTGGAAACGGCGGACTTGGAAGACTTGCTGCATGCTTCCTTGATTCCATTGCGACACTCGGTCTTCCGGGAGAAGGCATCGGTCTCAACTATCATTACGGACTGTTCCGTCAGAAGTTTGTTGATAATCTCCAGGTTGCGGAGAAGGATCCGTGGCTGGACAGACAGTCCTGGGAGACTCCGACGGATATTACCTTTGATGTTTACTTCGGAGACCGCAAGGTGACCAGCCGCCTCTATGACATTGACGTTGTCGGCTATGACAGCGGTGTCAACAAGCTGCGCCTGTTTGATATTGAGACGGTTGATGACAGCATCGTAAAGGATGGCATCAATTTTGACCAGGATGACATCGAGAAGAATCTGACGCTGTTCCTGTATCCGGATGATTCCACGGAAAAGGGCCGCCTGCTCCGCATTTATCAGCAGTATTTCATGGTCAGCAATGCAGCGCAGCTGATCCTCCACGAAATGAAGGAGCGCCAGTATGATCTCCGGAAACTCTATGATCATGCTGTCATCCAGATCAACGATACCCATCCGACCATGATCATCCCTGAGCTCATCCGTATCCTTGTGGAAGAAAAAGCTTTCACGATGGATGAGGCAATCGAAGTCGTATCGAAGACCTGCGCATATACGAACCACACGATTCTCGCCGAGGCACTGGAGACCTGGCCGCTTGAATATCTCGAGAAGGTCGTCCCGCAGCTTGTGCCGTACATCAAAGAGCTCGACCGCAGAGTACGCGAGAAGTTTGATGACGAGTCTGTCTACATCATCGACAAACAGAACAAGGTTCACATGGCATTCATCGACATTCATTACGGATTCTCGGTGAACGGCGTTGCGGCGATTCACACGCAGATTCTGGAGCAGACAGAGCTCAACAACTTCTACAAGCTGTATCCCGGCAAGTTCAACAACAAGACGAACGGCATCACATTCCGCAGATGGCTTCTTTGCTGCAACCGCGAGCTGGCGGACTTCATCTCCTCGAAGATCGGCGATGGATATAAGAAGGATGCAGACCGTCTGGAAGGCCTCCTTGAGTACCGCGATGACGAGGAGACGCTGGAAAAACTCGGCGAAATCAAGCAGCACCGCAAAAACGAGCTCACCGACTATATTGCGCGCCACGAGGAAGTGAATCTTGATCCGAACGGCATTTTCGATATTCAGGTCAAGCGTCTTCACGAGTACAAGCGTCAGCAGATGAACGCACTGTACATTATTCACAAGTATCTGGAGATCAAGAGGGGCATCGTCCCGAAGCGGCCGATTAACTTTATTTTCGGCGCGAAGGCGGCTCCGGCCTACATCATTGCGCAGGATATCATCCATGTGATCAAGTGCCTGCAGGAAATCATCGACAACGATCCGGATGTCAGTAAGTACATTCACCTCGTGATGGTGACAAACTACAACGTCACCTACGCCGAGAAGCTGATTCCGGCGGCGGATGTATCCGAGCAGATCTCGCTTGCGTCAAAGGAAGCATCCGGCACATCCAACATGAAGTTCATGCTGAACGGTGCGGTCACACTCGGCACGAGCGACGGCGCGAACGTGGAGATTCATGATCTTGTCGGCGATGACAACATCTATATGTTCGGCATCGATTCCGAGACGGTCATCAATCACTACAAGAATCACGATTATGTCTCCCGCGATTACTACGAGAAGAGTCCGGTCATCCGGGAAGCGGTCGATTTTCTTGTCGGTCCGGAGATGATGAAGATCGGCAGGAAAGAGAACCTCGAGCGTCTTTACAACGATATCCTCAATAAGGACTGGTTCATGGCTCTCATCGATCTCGAGGACTATATCCGCGTGAAGGATAAGATGTTCGCCGATTATGAGGACCGCCGCAGATGGGAGCAGATGTGCCTCACCAACATCGCAAAGTCCGGCTTCTTCAGCAGTGACCGCACGATCCGTGAGTACAACCGCGATATCTGGCACCTCGACAACAGTCCGGCACCGTATGTAAAGTAAGTTCCCGAACCGGCAGGGGAGCGTCCTTTCAGGGGCCTTTTTGAGAGCCCTCGGGCAATCCATAAAACTTTCATAAACCTTCCGGCCGCTCACTGCGGCCGGGAGGTTTTTCTGATATAGTAGAAATGTACGACCGCGCAGATACGCGGAACTAAGTTGTTGGAGGGGATATTATGGATATTGAGAAACTGATCAGCGAGATGACGCTGGAAGAGAAGGCGGGACTTCTCTCCGGCAGCGATTTCTGGCACACCAAGTCGGTGGAGCGTCTCGGCATTCCGAAGATTATGGTCAGCGACGGCCCTCACGGCCTTCGCAAGCAGGATGAGAGCGCAGACCATCTCGGAGTCAACGACAGTATCGAGGCGGTCTGCTTCCCGGCAGCGAGTGCGACGGCCTGCTCCTTTGATCCGGACATGATGGAAAAAGTCGGCGAGGCGATCGGCGACTCCTGCCAGCATGAGAAGCTGGCTGTGGACCTCGGACCCGCCGTGAACATCAAACGTTCTCCGCTCTGCGGAAGAAACTTCGAGTATCAGTCTGAGGACCCGCTTCTTGCCGGTAAGATGGCAGCGGCGGAGGTGCGCGGCCTGCAGAGCAGAAACGTCGGCGCGAGTGTCAAGCATTTTGCCGCAAACGATCAGGAACACCGCCGCATGACGAGTGATTCTGTCGTCGACGAGAGGACGCTCCGCGAGATTTATCTCCGCGCGTTTGAAATCATCGTGAAGGAATCGCAGCCTTACACGATCATGTGCTCCTATAACCGCCTCAATGGCACGCAGGTATCCGAGAATCACTGGCTGCTGACGGATGTTCTCCGCGGCGAGTGGGGATTCAAAGGCCTTGTTGTATCCGACTGGGGCGCTGTGCGCGACCGCGCAAAGGGTGTCCACGCCGGACTGGACCTCGAGATGCCGTCAAGCGGCGGTATCAATGACAAGAAGATCGTCGAGGCGGTGAAGAACGGAACGCTCTCGGAAGAAGAAGTGAACACGAGCGTGCGCAGAGTTTTGACGCTCGTAGATCATTACGAACAGACGAAAAAGCCGGAGACGCCGTGGGATATGGAGGCACAGCATAAGATGGCCGCCGATGTTGCGGCGGAAAGTGCTGTTCTTCTCAAGAACGAGATCATGCAGGACCCGGCCACGGTCGGAGATGTGCCGGAACCGGACCCGCTGTTTGATATCACCGGACATCCGAGAACGGGCGATGTAAAGTTCAACCGCATGATCCTCCCGCTGAATAAGAACGAGAAGGTCGTCTTCATCGGTGAGTTTGCCGAAAAGCCCCGCTATCAGGGCGGCGGATCCTCCCACATCCACAGTTTCCGGGTTGAGTCGGCCATCGACGCGGCAAGAGCGGACGGCATTCCGTTTGAGTATGTTCAGGGCTACAGGGCAGACGAAGAACCTACAGACGAGAATCTCCTCGGTGAGGCAGTTGCCGCGGCTATGGATGCGGAAGTTGCCGTTGTATTTGCAGGTCTCCCGGAGAGTTCTGAATCCGAGGGCTATGACCGCACGACCATGGCGATGCCGGAGAATCAGGTTTCTCTCATCAATGCCGTAGCAAGCGTGTGCCCGAATGTTGTTGTCGTGCTTCATCACGGCTCTCCGATCGAAATGGACTGGGCGGATGACAAAAATGTCCGCGGAATCCTCGACATGTATCTCGGAGGCCAGGCAGTAGGCCGGGCGACGATCGACCTGCTGTACGGAAAGAAGAATCCGAGCGGACATCTCGCAGAGACGATTCCGATGCGGCTTGAGGATAATCCTTCGTATCTGTGGTACGGCGGAGAGGGCGACCGCACGGAATACCGCGAGGGCGTGTTTGTCGGCTATCGTTATTATGACAAGGTAAACAGAAAGGTCCGCTATCCGTTCGGCTATGGTCTGTCCTATTCGAACTTCAGCTTCAGCAAAATGTCGCTGGAGGGACCGGACGGAACGAAGGTTGATATCTCGGATTCCGATACGGGCGAGACCTTTATCCCGACCGGAAAGTCCGGGGTAGACGGAAATCTCTCTGAGGCGGAGAAGAAAAAAGCAGAAGCCAGAGCTTCGGCTCCGCAGGTGAAGCTTTCCATTAAGGACACCGACACGCTGACAGTCACCGTGAATGTCACCAATACATCCGCCCGGGAGGGAAAGCAGGCTGTACAGCTCTATGTGAGCAAACCGGAGACAATGATCATCCGTCCGGTCCGCGAGCTTCGGGCATTTGCGAAGGTAGATTTAAAGCCGTTCGAGACGAAGACAGTCACCTTCAAGCTGGACAAAAACGCGTTCGCATACTGGAATACGGAAATTCATGACTGGTATGTCGAGCCCGGCGAATATGTCATTGAGATCGGCGATTCCTCAAGAGACATCAGGAAGAGTGCATCGGTTACTGTAAAGCCGGTGAAGAAACTGCCACGTCACTTCAGTGCGGATACAACGTTTGGCGATCTCATGAGAGATGAGGACGCAAGGAAGATCCTTGAGCCGTATAATGCGATGCGCTTACAGGCAGCAGGAACTGCGCAGGAGGATGCGTCGGACAATCCGGACAGTGTCGACAACAACAAAGAAATGATGATGAAGATGATGGAATACATGCCTCTTCGTCAGGTAGTGAGTTTCATGCCGGATCCGAAGATGGTGGCCATGGCGCAGCAGATTATCAATGAAGTTGAAAAACTGAAGTGATAATCTGCAGGGCATCCCCGGCGCGGATAGATAATAGAGATCCGGATTTTGTGGTAAAATAGCTTCGGTTTTAAGACCTCACGCGGAGTTCCGCGTGAGGTCTTGATAAAAGGTCATTTGTGAAACACACGGAAAGACATGTTCAAGTGAGGAGTGATTATGGCTTCGAATGCGGAAAAGGCACTGGAACTTCACGCACAATGGAAAGGCAAGATCAGCACCGAACCGAAGTGCACGCTGAAAACGAGGGAAGATCTCGCTCTGGCATATACGCCGGGCGTTGCAGAACCCTGTAAGGAGATCCACGCAGACGTCACAAAGGCGTACACCTATACGTTAAAACAAAATACGATCGCGGTTGTATCGGACGGGTCCGCGGTCCTCGGTCTTGGCAACATCGGGCCGGAGGCGGCCATGCCTGTCATGGAGGGAAAATGTGCACTGTTCAAGACGTTTGGCGGTGTCAATGCTTTCCCCATTTGCCTGAAAACGCAGGACACCGATGAAATCGTGCGGACAGTCCAGATGCTCGAGCCGACCTTCGGCGGCATCAACCTTGAGGATATTAGTGCACCGCGGTGCTTCGAAATCGAGCGGCGCCTCAAGGAAACGATGCATATCCCGGTCTTCCACGATGACCAGCACGGCACGGCGGTCATTGTTCTTGCCGGCATCATAAACTCTCTGAAAATTATCGGAAAGAAAAAAGAGGACTGCCGAATTGTCATCAACGGCTCGGGAGCTGCCGGCATTGCGATTGCAAAGCTGCTTCTGAATTATGGCTTCCGGCACATCCTTCTGTGCGATTCAAAGGGCATTGTCTCGAGCAGATCCGAACGTCTCAACTGGATCAAGAAGGAAATGCTGAAGGTTACGAATGAAAATGATATTTCCGGAACCCTTGCGGATGCACTTGTGGGCGCGGATATTTTCATCGGTGTCTCGGCACCGCACGTGGTGACGCAGGATATGGTCCGCAGCATGAACAGCGATGCCATTCTTTTCGCAATGGCCAATCCAGTTCCTGAAATTATGCCGGATGAAGCGAAGGCGGCGGGTGCGCGCATCGTGGGTACAGGCCGCAGTGATTTCCCGAATCAAGTCAACAATGTGCTTATTTTCCCGGGCATCTTCAAGGGTGCACTCGAAGGCCATGCGGCGCAGATCACCGAAGAGATGAAACTCGCGGCGGCAACGGCGCTCGCGGGGCTTGTGGACGATAAAGAGCTTAATGAGGATCACATCCTTCCGGAAGCACTGGATCCGCGCGTGGCGGATGTTGTTGCAAAGGCAGTGAAGGATCATATCACGGAAACAGTTTTCTGAAGAATGCGTTTTGGCGGCTGCGATCGATGACTTCACCCATTACGGTCTACAAGTTAATAGTGCTTTACATGCTCGACCGGACAGGGGACGCGATCGCAAAAACGACGATCTCGGATTTTCTGCTGGATCAGAGTGTGACGAACAATTACCTGTCGGTTCAGCAGGCGATCTCACAGATGGAAGAGAGCGGGCTCATCACGAGCGAGACCATGGGCAGCCGGACGATGATCCGCATCACGAAAGAAGGGCAGGAGACGCTCCGGTTCTTCGAGAATGAACTCAATCCCGAGATCCGCAGACAGTGCGCGGAGTTTTTGCGGAGAAACGGAATGGAGATCCGCGACGAGGCGAAGACGAGCGCGAAATATTATAAAAAGGTCACCGGTGATTATGAAGTGGACCTTACTGTGAATGAGCGCGATACAACGCTGTGTGCGCTGCGGCTGGATGTGCCGGATGAGTCCATTGCAAAGACGGTCACGCAGAACTGGCTTGAGAAAAATGAGGATATCTATCAGTACCTCGTGAAGGAACTGTTTTAAAAGTTCAGAAAAACACTTTGAAAGAACGGCAGGGGGAGCCATTCGCCTTGCCGCTCTTTCGTTTCAGAAGATTTGAGAAAATACAGGAGAGGGTATGGAAGAAGTGAACGGAGCAGCAAAACTCCTGAAGAAAATCGGATGGAAGAAAGAAGCAAAAGTATGTCTCGGAGAGATCGTCGGCAGCCTGCTGGTGGCGTTCGGAACATATAATTTTGCGGCAAGTCTCAACGTGCCGCTCACAGGCGTTTCCGGAGTTGCATTTATCGTGTACAGGCTTTTTCACGTGCCCATGGGATGGATGACTGTTCTCCTCAACATCCCTCTGATTATTCTCTGTCTTCGGAGGATGGGAAAGCGATTCCTCATGCGCTCCTTCCGCTGTATGCTGATCGGGTCTCTCCTGCTCGATTATTTCGCGCCGCTGTTTCCTGCTTACCATGGGGAGAGAATTCTGGCGGCCCTCTGCGCAGGTGCACTGACAGGGCTCGGCTACGGGATCATCTACCGTGTGAATTCTTCCACCGGCGGAACGGATTTCCTCACGGTCGCAGTGAAGAGCCGCTGGCCGCATATCTCGATGGGGTTCCTGGAGTTCATGGTCGCATTTGTTGTCCTCGCCGTGTATGCTCTGATTTTTCATGATTTCGACGGAATTATGTACGGCCTTATCATCAGCTTTGTCTCGTCGAATGTCATCAACCGGATTCTCGTCGGCGCAAATGAAGGAACAGTGAGTCTCATCGTCACCGATCATCCGAGGGAAATCTGCAGATGCATTGATGAGACCATTGGCCGCGGAAGCACGGTCATGCAGGGAAAAGGCGGATATCAGGGAGACGAACGCTCTGTTGTCATGTGCGTCATGGGGCAGAAAGAAGTTGCTCCGCTTCAGGAAGCGGTTTCGGAGCTCGACCCGGCTTCCTTCACGGTTACGATGCCGTGCAGTGAGATTCACGGCGAGGGCTTCCGGTATCTGACTGTCGGTAAGATTGAGTAATCCGGCAAACTGTAATATTGTAGTAGTTATTATGATGGAAGATAAGGATAAGAAAATACCCGAAGTTGATACGGAGTTCTCCGCCGCGGATGATGAAAAGCTTCGCGCAAGCCTCGAAGAAGAAGAGCGTCTGCGTGCGGCTTCCGTGCAGGAAGAAATGCGTGAGATGGAAGAGGAGAGCAGGAATGCGCCGGAAGTTCACGATTACCGTGAGGTAGTCGATGATGAGCCGGCGGGCCCGTCTGCGCCCCGGAATACCCGGAACACTTCACAGTCTGATGCATTCGGAGATATAGATATCCCCAGGGCCGATTCTGTTCCGGCCGGCGGAGATTACCGCGGGCAAAGGGAAGAGGGAACTGGCGGCAGGGACTATTCTTCCGGGCAGGATGAACAGCGCAGACAAAACAGCGCAGGCCGCGCGGGGAACATGGACGGCAGCCGCCGCGGTGAACAGTACGGAAGAAACAGCCGGGGTGAAGACGCAGTCTCTTCACGCGGGGACAGAAATGCCGCTGCGAGGAAGGAACGCGAGGAAGCCGAGAGAGAGCTGGAGAGGGCAAAGAAAGCCCGCAGGAAGGCGGAGAAAGAGTACCGGAAGGCCGAGCAGCTCGACCGCCGGAGAGAACGCCTCGAGGATGAATCGGACGGTCCGGACGAAGAGGAGGATTATCCGGACGCGGAGGAGCGCTCCGGGCGGAGAAGACGCGGGGATGAATGGGCGGACGATGACGAAAATACAACCCGCCTCAGTGATACCGCGCGGATTGCCCGCACAGGAGGAAAGCGCCGCAGAAAATCGGAGGCGGAAGAAGAGGAGCACTATAAGAAGGTATATTACGGCGACGATTACGAGGAATATGAGCGCAATGGAAAGCGGAGAAAGAAAAAGAAGGCAGGGCCGTTCCGGAAATTCCTGCGGGTGCTGCTGATCATTCTCCTCATCCTGATTCTTCTTGCCGCGTTCGTTTATTATCGTATTCACGGCGGAAGCGGGGATTTTATCAAAAAGGTTAACGAGGCAATCTCTGAAAACGTCACGAATGACACGTCCATGGACGGCTATACCAATATAGCCCTGTTCGGTGTCGATTCCATCACGCAGAGTCTGTCCTCCGGCAATAACCGGAGTGATGTCAACATTATTCTCTCCATCAATGACAAGACGAAGGAATGTAAGCTTGTATCGGTTTATCGGGACACCTATCTCGACATCGGAGATGCGACGTATACAAAGTGCAATGCGGCGTATGCCTACGGCGGGCCTTCCCAGGCGGTCGCAATGCTGAATCAGAACTTCGATCTCAATATTCAGGATTATGCGACCATCGGTTTTGGCGGGGTCACGGATATTATCGACGCCGTCGGCGGAGTAGAGATTGATGTGCAGGAAAATGAGATTTCGTTTCTCAATGATTATCAGTCGACGATGGCGCAGGAACTCAGCAAGGAATATATTCCGGTGACCGCGGCCGGAAAACAGACGCTGAACGGACTGCAGGCGACGGCTTACTGCCGTATCCGCTATACGGACGGCGGCGATTTCCAGCGCACCGTGCGCCAGAGGACCGTACTCACACAGACCTTTGAGAAGCTGAAGGCAGCATCTCCTGCGACCGTGGTGTCAACGGCAAGCACGCTGATTGCGAACAACGAGGTGCAGACAAGCCTGTCTATCACGGAACTGACGGAGCTTGCGTCGAACAGCGGAAGTTACAGTGTAACGGACACGGCCGGTGTCCCTCAGGAGAATCTCCGCACCGATGCCATTGTGAATGAACAGGACTGCATCATTCCGGTCACGCTCGCGGACAATGTTGTCTGGCTTCACAATTACCTCTTCGGCGAGGAGAACTATCAGGTCTCAGACACGGTTCAGACCATCAGCGGTCAGATCCGCGCGAATACCGGGTATTAAACTGTACGGACGGGCGGACGTAAGCACCGGTTTGCAAAGTTTTTGCGGGGGAGCAAAACACAGAAGGGATGTGTAAATTATGCCAGTAAATCCGAAAAACATTATGAAACTGCGTGAAAGGCTCGGAATCTTTCAGAGCCAGCATCCGCGCGTACAGCCGTTTCTGAAGGACGCTTTCTCGGGCGGAGTCCTTGAGGGTTCTGTCATCGAGCTCAAGGTGACAAGCCCGGAGGGAAGAAGCTGCATCACAAACATCCGTCTGACGCAGGAGGATGTGGAGACAATAAATATGATCCGTGAACTCGGCGGACTTTCGCACTGACAATGCGCAGAAACCGGAAGTGAAAAGGCAGAACAGGTAAAAACCGGAAAATATTAATTACAGGAAAGCGGAATTGGAAAGCAAAAGAAAACGGTGTTTTGGAGCAGGCAGGGAATGCAACCCGGCATGTATCCGAAACACCGTTTTTTATTCAGCGGATCTTTACTGAGCCGACAGGCTGTCCTTCAGGGAAGGCTCCGTCGGAGGAATGGAGGCAATTTCCGTAAGCACGTACTGATAGAGCTCAGGAGAGATGTCCTTCAGAACCTGCGGATTCGTGCAGGCAAGACGGAAACAGTCAGCCCAGCATTCATTAGCATTATAGAGGTCGGGAGCCGCGCGATAGGAGGAATACTGCACAAGCTCGTTTCCGTATGCTTTGTAATAGGACTGGAAAATATCTCCGTTGGAGATTGCAAAATAGGTGGCTGTCGCAGCTCCTGCTGCAGTGTCTACGTAATGGCCGACCTCGTGCACAAGACGATTTTCGTCGATCTTTGTTCCGGATTTCACATCCGTCTGGATTTCGATCATTCCGTTGGTTACCCGCTCAGCATAGGCGAGCTTTCCGTTGCTGGAATAAACATATTTCCGGAAGGACGGATGCGTCGTGAGCCCGGCAATGCCAATCTGGGTATCACCGTATTCGGTTACCCTCTTCGATGTAAGGACCTCGTCCTGATAAGCTATGAGATAGATATTCACACCGTCATTGACGAGTCTCTGCCGGATGTTGACCGGAATTTTATTCCAGCATACAAGGCTGTTGTAGATTTCACTCTGGGAAACAGAGGGAGAATAATAAATATTCGTATCCGGATACACGGTAAACGAAGAGTCCGGAAGACTGTGTGCCGCATGAACATTCATATCCGGAGCCAGCGCAAGCAGGATGACGGCTGCGGCACACACAGCCGCGGCAGCTGCCTTCTGTATGAATCTGAGCAATTTGCATTTCTTCATGCTTATACCTCGCTGAGGCAAAATCCGCGGATGCGGTTTTGCCGAATGCGGCAGCTGGTGCTTCAGCACCGATGCTGCGGTTTGAAAGTCCTGCATCAGCAGGACTTTCAAACTTATACCTCGCTGAGGCAAAATCCGCGGATGCGGTTTTGCCGAATGCGGCAGCCGGTGCTT